>PJTY01000046.1_pt1 | contig 131523 bp, 117 predicted proteins | sample 1512121 | NCBI WGS metagenome assembly PJTY01 (sample SAMN08177680, study PRJNA422409) | Soil metagenome, whole genome shotgun sequencing project. | isolation source: Soil enriched (2) on filter paper: alkali lignin treatment | place: USA: Madison | collected 2015-01-15
GATCAATCCATCAATCAGTTCAGCGGGTTGTCCTGCAGTGCCAAAGCCACCGATCATGATGGTTGCGCCATCCTTGATCTGTGACAGTGCCTCAGTCAATGTGAGCGTACTTTTATCAATCATAAGGCCAACCTTTTATTCATGTTTTCAAATTTCTATACATACCGGTTTCGCTATAAACGGATATGCATAGAAATTTAAAAACCGTGAGCTAATGAATAGCTCACAGTCATTTTTTAGAGAATTAAGCACCAACGCGACGACGTTCTACCTCTGAACTTGGTGCACCGGCATGTTCCTTCACCAGTTCTACATTGAAGGTAATGTGTTTGAATGGTTTATTCACACCACGACGGGCAATTTCAGCTTCATCGGTTACGTCTACCGCAGTTGCGATGAGGCCTTCACGTGTTGCAAATGCGAAGTCATCCCATAGGTATTGATCGCCTTCGATATTGAACTGTGTGGTTAATTTGCGATAACCCGGCGCAGACACAAAATAATGCACATGAGAAGGGCGGTTACCATGACGGCCTAACTGATTTAATAATGCCTGAGTGGTGCCTTCTGGTGGGCAGCCATAACCGACAGGCATCGTGGTTTGCGCGACATAGTGACCGTTGGCATCAGACAAAATGGTACGGCGCAAGTTAAAGTCTGATTGTGACTTATCAAAGAATGAATAATTGCCTAAGCTATTGGCATGCCACACTTCAACTTTAGCGCCTTCGATAATATTGCCTTCAGGATCAGTGACCGTTCCTTCAATAAATAAGGTATCGACTTTATCCGATTCAGAACCGTCATCCATACGGGCAAAACCGACTGATTCAGGCGCGCCTGCAACATAGAGTGGACCTTCAATGGTGCGTGGTGTGCCACCGGTAATGCCTGCTTTGGCATCGGCTTCATCGGCACGTAAATCCAGATAATGTTCAAGACCCAGACCTGCCGCCAATAAACCCAGTTCATTGGCCTGACCTGCATCGGTAAAGTATTCCAGACCTTTCCACAGTTCACTTTGTGAGATGTCCAGATCTTCAATCGCCTGAAAAAGATCACCGAGCAGACGAACCACAATTTGTTGGACACGTGGATTGACTTCACCTGTCGCGGTATCCACATTCATTTTTTTAACCAGTGCATCGATTTCTTGACGGTTCATACATATTCTCCTGAAGTATGATAATTTTTGGTGGCTCGCGGACTTGCTGTTTTTACTGCTTGCTTGGCTTGCCACATTCCTTGTTCAAATCCTGTTTTTCACTTTACCGGCTAGACGTGTTTAGCTGTCATCTTCACGAATGGCAGAGGGATGACGGTTCAAGGCCATCACTTCGATATTCATGTAAGGATATAAAGGCAATCCCTGCAAAATATTGTGTAATTCCTCATTACTTTCCACATCAAAAATACTGATGTTTGAGTATTGTCCCGTGATGCGCCAGATATGACGCCATTTGCCCTGACGTTGTAAATCTTGAGAATAAGCCTTTTCTACGGCTTTAATTTGATTGGCTTGTTCAACTGGCATATCCAGCGGGATGTTTACATCCATTCGTACGTGGAAAAGCATGTCAACTCCTTGAATTATTGACGACGCAGGTTGTCGATTTTGTCTTGATCCAGCTCAATGCCGAGGCCGGGACCCGTTGGAAGCTTGAGCTCAAAATTGCCATATTGAAGCGGTGTTTTTAAAATTTCTTCCGTGAGTAATAATGGGCCAAACAGTTCAGTTCCTGCTGCAAGATTACTAAAAGTAGAAAATGCATGTGCAGAAGCGATCGTCCCTACAGGTCCTTCCAGCATGGTGCCGCCATACAGGTCGATCCCTGCTAGATTGGCAACTTTGGCAACATCACAGGCTTCAATCAGACCGCCAGATTGGGCAATTTTGACTGCAAACACTGAGGCTGCATTAGTCTTTGCCAGTTGATAAGCGCTTTGCGGACCGGTTAAAGATTCATCCGCCATAATGGCAATATCGAACTTACGGGTCAGACGTTGCATGGCATCAATATTGTGAATCGCACACGGTTGCTCGATCAGATCAACACCGCCATCCTGAAGCATTTGAATCCCTTTAATGGCATTGAGTTCAGACCAGGCACGATTGACATCGACACGGATTGAAACATCCTTACCTAATGCCTTTTTAATGGCCAGCACATGTTCAATATCTTGCTCCACCGGACGTGAACCGATTTTTAACTTGAAAATATTATGGCGTTTGAGTGCCACCATTTTTTCTGCTTCAGCAATATCTTTTTCGGTATTGCCCGAAGCCAGTACCCACAGCACAGGGACACTATCACGTAAGCGTCCACCCAAAACTTCACTGAGCGGCAAACCCAGACGTTGTGCCTGAATATCTAATAGGGCTGTCTGGATGGCACATTTGGCAAAACGGTTCCCATTAATATTTTGCTGGATGGTTTTTAGGGTTTGAGCCACATTAAAACTGTCCAGTGTTTTTAACAATGGCGAAAAGTACTGCTCAATATTGGTTTTGACACTTTCAGGACTTTCCTCCCCATAACCTAACCCTCCAATGGTCGTTGCTTCGCCCCAACCGGTAAAACCATCTACTGTAGTGATTTTAATCAGTACCAAGGTTTGGGTTTGCATGGTTGCAACCGCCATCTTATGCGGACGGATGGTTGGAATCTCGACAAGTAAGGTTTCTATGGATTTATACATCTTTGGTATTTCTTCAATCTTTGCCTATTTACATACCCTAAATTAATGTAATATTTAGAACTAGGCTGAATTTGGTATTTTTAGATACTTAAAAGGTATATTAAATGGAATTAAGACATCTTCGTTATTTCGTGACGGTGGTCGAGGAACAGAGCATTACCAAAGCGGCGGAAAAGTTATGTATTGCGCAGCCCCCTTTGAGTCGTCAGATTCAAAAGCTGGAAGAGGAACTCGGTATCCTGTTATTTGAACGGGGCTCACGTCCAGTAAAAACCACCGAAGCGGGACAGTTCTTTTATCAGCATGCGGTGCAGATTTTGACCCATACCGCCCAAGCGGCTTCCATGGCAAAACGCATTAGCACAGTCAATAAGATCGTGCGTATTGGTTATGTCAGCTCCTTACTGTATGCGCTATTACCGCAGGTGATTTATTTATTTCGCCAAAATCATCCCGAGATTCAGGTCGAACTGATTGAACATGGCACCAAAGACCAGATTGAAGCGTTAAAACTGGGTAAAATTGACTTGGGTTTTGGACGCCTCAGAATTAGTGATCCTGCGATAAAACGGATTTTATTGCGTAAAGAAAAGCTCAAATTAGCCATCCATAAAAATCATCATTTAACCCGGTTTATCGATCAGGGGATTTACCTGTCGCAGATTATTGATGAGCCTATTTTTTCTTATCCCGCCACACAAAAACCGAATTTCTCTACGTTGATCCAGTCAATTTTTACTGACTTGGGCTTGGTACCCAAAGATATGGTCGAAGTACGTGAAATTCATATGGCCTTAGGGCTGGTGTCTTCTGGCGAGGGTATTTGTCTTATTCCTGAGAGTGCCAGCGATATTGGCATGAAAAATCTGGTCTATATTCCGATTCTGGATTTGGAAGCCTATACCCCGATTTCACTGGCGGTGCGCAATATGGATCAGAGTCCGTATCTGCCGCAGATACTGGAATGTATTAAACAGGTATTTGAAGAAGAGGGAATACCGATACAACTGGATGGTGATTAAGGCAGATCCGAAAATTAATTATGTTTAAGCGGTCCTAAAGACCGCTTTATTAATGCGATACGATGGTCTACAGCTAAAACCAGACTTAAAAGGTATAACTATATACTTTGTTATCTATGGAAAATTACATTAATTATTCAAATAATAAATCCAGCCTGAATCTTTCTCTAAAGATATTTTCTTGAATTTTCGGATATTTAAAAGAAATGGAACTCAGGTCGGCAGGACTATGCAAGTTGTGAAACTTTATTTGCAGCAACAAGAATTTTAAAAACTTAGGAAAGGATTTCCCATGTTAATACCGAATAGGCTGTATAAAGCCCAGCGCGTGGCGTTATATACGCTTTTTGGCTGTCTCAATGTCAATGCGGCTTATGCCGACTTTCTAAAGGACAGTGAAAAGAGTATTTATTTACGAAATTTCTATGTCGAACGTGATTTTGAAGGCACTAATCAAGACCTGGGCAGTTGGTCACAAGGCTTATCAGGGCGGTTTGAGTCAGGCTATACCGATACACCGCTTCAAGTCGGTCTGGATTTAGGGTTTCAATATGCATTGCGTTTGAATGACCATAATGATAAACGGCTGGATACCGTGTTTAAATATGATCTGCATGAACGCCGTCAGGAACGTGATTACTTAAAATTAGGCGCGACCTTAAAATTGAAATATCACAATACCGAACTGAAAGTGGGGGAGCTTTTTCCTAAAACACCGGTACTGTTTATTGATGACTCACGGCAACTGGTTACGACTTATGCCGGTGCAATGCTGGAAAGCAAAGAGATCAAGAATTTAAAAGTATCTGCGGGCCGTTTTACCCATGTGAATGCCCGTGATGATGACGAGTATCGAAAATTCACATTAGGCAACTCGACTGATCCGGCGAAAAGAAGTGATGGACTCAATTTTCTAGGTCTGGACTATAATTTCACGCCAAATTTATCCGGGGCTTACTGGTTTGGACAACTGCAAGATATTTATCAACAACACTATATCAATGCGGCCTATACAGAGCAGATTAAAAACAGCAAGTTAAAAGTAGATGCCCGCTATTTTAACTATAAAGAAGATGGTGACGCCTATTTTGGCGATATTGATACGCAATCGATTGGGCTGCAAGCCAGTGTGCAGAATGGTCCGCATACCATTCTGACCGGTCTGCAAAAGCATATGGGCGAAGACAATATTCCTTTGTTAAACGGTTATGTGCCACAAGCCTATTTACAGAGCTGGTCTGCGCTTGCCTTTTATAAAGCCAAAGAATTGACCTGGCATGTTTTATATAGTTATGACTTTAAAGAACAGGGTATCCCCGGATTAAAACTGACGCTACGCTATTTAAATGGTAGTGAAATCTATCGGGAAGGCTTTAAGGACAACAAAGAAACCGAGAAAAATGTCATCATCAATTACAGCATCCCTGAAGGTAAACTCAAAGGTCTCGGCTTTGAGTGGCGACATATTCGTGCTGATATCAAATATGGTGCAGGCAACAATCCAGGGACAGATTTTGTTGAAAATCGCATCATGACCACCTACACGCATAAGTTTTAATGATCTGTTGCCCACCTGAGCAAGAGCATTGCTATTCAGGTGGGGATGCTGCTGTGGTACAGGATTTAAGACAGATTTTGCGATTGCAACATTTCCTGGCCGACAATCATTTTGGCAAATTGATTGGCAATTCGACCAGAACGATTGCCTTGTTGGGTGGCATATTGAATGGCCTTTAACTGTAAGCTGTCCCAGTTTTCCTGTTGTTGCCAGTGGTATTCATTTAACCAGAACTGCACGGTTTTCAGGTATTCGGGCTGACTGAAGCCATAGAAATTGATTTGCAGACCAAAACGGTCAGCCAGAGAAATCTTTTGTTCCAGACTATCACCCGGACGCAACTCACCATTTTCGCTCTGATTGATCTCGGTATTGTCCTTGTTATATTCCGCGACCATGTGTTTACGGTTTGAAGTGGCATAAATCAGGGTATTGTTTGAACTGGTGGCCAGCGAGCCATCCAATACGGTTTTCAAGGTTGCATAACTGCTATCGCCTGCTTCAAAGGCCAGATCATCACAGAAAATAATATAGCGTTCATCGCGTTCATTGAGCAGATTGATAATCTTGGGAAGATCTTCAAGATATTTTTTTTCCAGCTCAATCACCCGTAAGCCGTACTGGTGATATTCATTTAAACAGGCTTTCACAATTGATGATTTTCCCGTTCCTCGTGAACCGGTCAACAGCACATTATTGGCCAATAATCCTTTGGCAAAGGCCTCTGTATTCAGCTTTACTTTGGCCAATTGGTTGTCAATATTACAAAGATTCTCAAACGAGAGCAGTTGAGGTTTACGGATTGGAATCAGGTGACCTTTATTGTTTTCTCTTTCCCATCGGAATGCGATGGCCTGATCCAGTACTTCCAGTGAGATTTCCTGATGGTTGGCAATTTTCTCAATCGCCTGGGTCAGTTTCTGAATTTCACCGATAAGACTGAAAATCGTCTGATTTAATTCCATAAGTTTTACCCTGAGAGATGACACGGTGTGCATTTGAAAATTTAAACATAGGATGATAGTATCATTGGATGTTTTTGAGTGCCAGTAGAAATTTTAATGATCGAACAGATCCAGAAAAGATCGCTTGTTGACGAAGTGATTGCGGTTGTCCGTCATAATATCCAGACCGAACTGTGGAAGGTCAATGATAAAATTCCAACAGAACCTGAACTGGTTCAAGGGCTGGGTGTAGGACGCAATACCATTCGAGAAGCCATTAAGATATTGGAATATCTCGGCATTCTGGAAGTTAAACAGGGTCATGGAACCTTTGTTCGTAGTAAACACGATTTTTCCAGTATGATTCACTCGATTCAACACTCAGCGTTGTATGAACATCTCGAAGTCAGATGTGTTCTGGAAATTGAAATTGCAAAACTTGCAGCCAGAAACCGCGATGCAACTGATCTGCTGAATATTCTGGCATGCCTAAATACACGGGCTGGAACGGATGCCAGTGATGTGGCTGAGTTTATGCTGAACGATAAAAAGCTGCATTTGGCTATTGCACAGGCCACCCATAATCAGGCGTTGTATGCCACCTATGAATATTTTCTCAACTCCAGCTATCAATACACCTTTGAACTGGTGACCAATAGCCAGTTACCCGATCCGGATCAAACTATTCATGCTCAACTGGTCGATGCCATACAGGCACAGTCCGAGTCGCAGGCGGCTGAAATTGCCAAAGCCATGCTTGATCCTTTATTGCTGTCGCTACAGACCAGTGATTATTCGATCCGCTGAGTCGATTGAAACAGATATGCAAGATTTTATTATTGTATCCCGGCATTTTGGCAAATCGTATTTTTTAAATCAGCGGCAACAAGCTGGCATGACCGCCTATTTCTGGTCCTTGGAGCAAACTCAACTGGCACGTTTTAACAGCTATGCCTTGGCCTATCAATTTTATTTTCCTTCACGACATCTATTAATTCACAGTGACATTGTGCAGCTCGGGGCAAATGATGAGCCCTAAAATCGCTGTATGTGGAGAAGATTCTGAAGCATGGCCGCTGGTGCAATATATCGCACCAGATCATCAAAAGGTCTATGTGGTGGGCGATATTCACGGTTGCTATACGCTATTGATGCATCAACTCAAGCAACTGCAGTTTGATTTTGAAAAAGATCTGCTGATTGGCGTGGGAGATTTGATCGATAAAGGCCCGGAAAGCTGGCGATGCCTGCAGTTATTGCAACAACACTGGTTCAGAATGGTACGCGGCAATCACGAGCAATTGTGTATTCAGGGAAGTCAGCATCCTTATTTTAAAAAGCTGCATCAAAAATATGGTGGAGAATGGTTCTACCAGTTGAAGCCACAACAGCAGGCCCGGATTATCGCGCGTCTCAAACAATTGCCTGTGTTGATCCAGTTGAATCTAGCTCATAAAACAGTGGGCATCGCACATGGCGATATTGGCGTAGATGATTGGAACCTGCTTAAGCAAACCCTTGAGTTAAGTGATCATGCCGATCGGGCCAATTATGCCTCTGTGTTATGGGGAAGATCAAGAATCAGGGATGAGCAAAAATATGGTACGGTCCGCAATATTGATGAGATTTATCTGGGACATACCATTGTTGCCGAGGTGCTGCAAAAACATAATTGCTTCTTTATTGATACCGGCGCTTATCAAAGCCAGCAGTTGACGATCCTGCAGGTCAGTCCTTAAATCCCGAATCGACCTAAACCTCATATATTTTTTACCTCAATTACCAAATTTTCTATTTCGATTAGCAAAATGCCTTAACCTTAAGATTAAAATGAGATTAATTCTCATTATTATTGTTATTTTTGTTGATTTTGATTATGATGCCTTGATTTTTTAAGGCTGATTTAAGCTTGGTCAGGTTTTCCCTTGGCATTACCAGATCAAATACCATGCTCATGAGATGGGGTGTTGCATAGGTTATCGGCTAAATCATCCGTATTTTCATGGCTCTATATAAAGGTGAACATCATTTCCGTTGATGTCATTTTGTCCGGTGTTGTTTATGTCTATTGAAGCGTCTGTACCCTTGGTGAGCAGCACAAGGGTGGTAAAAAAGAAGGTTGCACCGTCCTCATTGATTCGATATCGATTGATGATTTTTTCACGGTTTGTACTCGCAATTTTTGGGGGATATTATTTTGCTGCGATTGCGGCAATGCTGATCGGTTGCTTGTTTTCATCTGAGCCATCCAGAGCGAATGCAGTTTTTAGTGCAACCATGCTGGCTTTTGTGGTGCATTGCATCCTGTTTATCTGGATATTCATGGTCAACTCGACCCTGAAAGTCTGGTTGGGCGTCATTATTCCTAGTCTGATCATGACCGTCATGTATGGCTTGTTAAAAGGGTAAGGGCATGCGTGTTGATGGTAAAAATGAAGGCCCACGCCAATCGATGTCATGGTTACATACCTGGACCAGTCTGTTGTTGGGATGGTTGCTGTACGCGGTTTTTCTAACGGGGACACTCAGTTTTTTTCAAAATGAAATCACGGTGTGGATGAAACCGGAGCTGCATCAATCGGTGAATAGCACTTCACAGCAACAGCAATTAGGCTATGCACTACAGTATTTAAATCAGAAAGGCCAAGCTGCCGAGAGCTGGAATATCCGGTTTGCCAATGAAAGACAGCCTGCGATCATGCTGAATGTCCGCAAGCCGGGTGAGGGACGCCGCCGTGGCGGCGAAATCTATCTGGATGCGCAAACGGGGCAGGAAATTAAAGCCAGAGAAACCCGGGGTGGTGGTTTCCTTTATCGCTTCCATTTTGAACTGTACGGTATGCCGCGCATCTGGGGGCGCTGGATTGTTGGTATTGCAACCTTGTTCATGTTTGTTGCGATTATCAGTGGCATTATTACCCATAAAAAAATCTTCAAGGATTTCTTTACTTTCCGTCCAGCCAAAGGTCAGCGCTCATGGCTGGATGCGCACAATGCAACCGCCGTGTTTGCCTTGCCTTTTCATCTGATGATCACCTTTAGTGGGCTGTTGTTATTGATGCATCTGTTTATGCCATGGGCAATGAACACGCACTATGGCAATGTCCGGAACTTCTACCAGATTTTAAATGAACCTGTAGCGCAAACACCTGAACAGGCACGTTTACTGGCAGAGCAAAAACAGAAACAAGCCGCAGAAGAAGGGCGTGGCAATCGAGGTGCTGGCCGTGGTGGCGAAGCTGAACAAGTGGTGCCCAAGCTTGCAGCAGCACCCATGGTTAACCTAGTGGCATTAAGCCAGCAGGTTCAACACGGTTGGGGGGATAATCCGATTGCCTCGGTTCGGGTGAATCAACCGAATACGGTGAAAGCGGATATACAATTTAATGCAACCCATGCCACGACCTTGCTGGATCGGGAAAGTGTACCGTCACTCAAGTTTAATGCGCTAACAGGACAACTGATAGATGAAGCCAAGCCTGTAAATTCGGCATCCAAAGCTATTTATACCTTAGTGACATGGCTGCATATGGCACGGGGTGTCGATTCGGTCTTACGCTGGTTATTATTTCTATCAGGCGTCTTAGGTACGATGATGATCGCTTCTGGATTGATTTTGTGGGTGGTAAAACGTATTCCAGAGGTACAAAAACTAGGTTATAAACCGTTTGGCCATCGTGTGGTTGAGGTCCTGAATATTACGGCGATTACAGGGCTACCGATTGCCTGCGCAGCGTATTTCTTTGCCAATCGTGTTATCCCTGCTCAACTCGCAGAACGTTCGCCGCTGGAAATTAATGTGTTCTTTAGTGTCTGGTTATTGTGTTTGATACATGCGGCTATTCGGGCACATCGTCCAGCATGGATAGAACAACTTGCGTTGGCGGCTGCCATGTTCCTGTTTATACCGGTGTTAAACGTTTTTACTGGTGGACAGGCCTTATGGATGAGTATTTTTCATGGACAATGGATGATTGCCAGTTTTGATCTGGTCTGCATTATTTTAGGTCTGATTTTTATCTACTCTTATTACAAATTAAAGTGTTATCAAGGTCTACCCGTTAAGCAGAAAAAACAGCCTAAGTCACACACGGCACAGGAGCAGGCATGATGGCAGCATGGATGTTGTGGTGTGTTGCCGTGGTGGCGCTATCGAGTCTGGCGTGTGGAATGAATAAACATCAGCGCGATATCTTTAGCTCTCCGGTTTCAGCACAAATGAGTCGGGCTTTTGAAATTGCAGGCTGGGGAATTCTACTCATTTCTGCGTTGGTCATGATTTATGTGAAAGGTGCTTCAATCGGTTTATCCGAATGGTTGGGATGTATCAGCTTTGCGGCTTTGGCAGTGGGACTTGCATTGACCTACCAGCCTAAAAAGCTTTTGCAGACTAATCTGATCGTGACGGCTCTATTTGCGCTGCTACTGATTGTGACATTGATGTAAAGCTGGATCGCATGGCGTTCAACCAAAAGAGCAAACAGATGTTTGCTCTTTTTATGTCTGGACTAAAGGATCTCTTTACGGGGGGATATCCCGGTTAAAAGTTAGCGACCTCGGTGTGCTTGCCTGATCCATGGCAGCAAGATAGCTTGGCTATTGCTGAGACAACCAAGAGGCGGGACAGAAATTTGTTTAACTGCCCGCATGCAGCATTACGGTTATTGATGATTTTATTTTTGGATTTATTGCTGCAATCATTACGATTTCTTTGTGTATTATTCTTGAGCAGGCCGCAATTCCAGTTTCGGTGTCATCTCAATGCGTTTATGTAAAATTTAGTAGTTAATCAAGCGAATAGCGATCTGATCTGTAGAATAAAAAACAGCCATTTTATTCAAGAATTAACTTAAACATAAAACAACTCAGATCTTTATTTTTCCTCTTCATCCCAATCTGAGATAAAGGAGCAAACATGATTGTACTATTAATATTGCTTGGTCTACTGATACAACTCTTTGTGATTTGGGCTCTCTTTTATTTTGAAGCCAGTCGAACCGTCGGTAGTGTGCTGGCAATTGTGACTGCGATTTTGTGTAGTGTGCTGATTACCCCATGGAGTCTGTTACTGGGTGTACCCATTATTATCGCCAGTATTATTCTGCTGATTACGCCATTGCGTGATGCTTTGATTAGCCGACCTGCTTTTAAAGTGCTGTCCAATGCCATGCCGAGTATGAGTACCACTGAACGAGAGGCTCTGGATGCCGGTACCAGCTGGTGGGAAAAAGAACTGTTTATGGGGGCGCCGGATTGGGAAAAGTTTGATCAATATCCTTATCCCGTGTTATCGGCAGAAGAACAGGCTTTTTTAGATAACGAAGTACAACAGTTGTGCTCAATGTTGGATGAGTGGCAGATTCATCATCAGGACAAGGACCTACCGCCAGAGGTGTGGCAATTTATCAAGGACAATGGCTTCTTGGGGTTGATCATTCCAAAATCATTTGGTGGCAAACAATTTACCCCCTTTGCGCAAAGTCGCATCATGAGCAAGATTGCTTCCCGTTCACTGACTGCTGCGGTCAGTTGTATGGTACCCAATTCGCTTGGGCCAGGGGAGTTGCTGCTACACTATGGTACAGAGGAGCAGAAACAACGTTATTTACCCGGGCTTGCCAATGGTACCGAAGTCCCTTGTTTTGGCTTGACCAGCCCTGAGGCGGGTTCAGATGCTGGGGCGATCCCGGATACCGGTGTGGTGTGTCATGGGCAATATCAAGGCCAACAAGTATTAGGCCTGAAAATGAATTTCTCCAAGCGCTGGATTACCCTGGCTCCGATTGCAACCGTGATTGGTCTGGCCTTTAAGTTATATGATCCGGAAGGTTTGCTGGGCGATAAAAACAAGGTGGAATATGGCATTACCTGTGCCTTAATTCCGGCTGACCATGAAGGCATTCAGATTGGGCCCCGCCATAATCCGGGTGCACCTTTTATGAATGGTACGGTTGAAGGTCGTGACGTATTTATTCCTTTGGACTGGATTATCGGCGGTCAGCAAAATGCAGGTAAAGGCTGGCGGATGCTGATGGAATGTTTAGGAGTAGGACGTGGTATTTCATTGCCTGCCTTGGCAACCGCAGCAGGGGAAATGAGTTATCTGTTGGTGGGTGCATTTGCCAGTGTACGTCAACAGTTTAAAATTTCGGTTGGGCATTTTGAAGGGGTACAAGAGGCGACCAGTGATATCGCCAGTGATGCTTATATGCTGGAATCATTCCGTTATCTAGTGACCTGTGGTTTGAACCAAGGCGGAACCCCTGCGGTAATGACCGCCATGGCCAAATACTATGCCACCGAAACCATGCGTAAAGTGGTTAATCATGGCATGGACGTGGTGGGTGGCCGGGCGATTCAGTTAGGCCCACGTAACTTCCTTGCCCTGACTTATCAATCCATTCCCGTTGCCATTACCGTAGAGGGTGCCAATATTCTGACCCGTTCTCTGATGATTTTTGGTCAGGGCTCAATGCGTTGCCATCCTTATCTGTTTGAAGAATTGCAACTGTTACAAGCTGAAGATAAAGCGGCCGCTTTTAAGGAATTTTCGCCATTATTGTTTAAACATCTGGCCTATACCTTCAATCGTGCAGCCAAAGCACTGGCATTTTCGATTACAGGCGGCTCAGATGAGGGCTCTAAAAATGCCGATAATTTTTCTAAAGCCTATTATAGTAAAATCAACCGCTTCAGTGCCGATTTTGCCTTAACCGCCGATATGGCGCTGGGAATTCTGGCGGGCGATTTAAAGCGTAAGGAAATGCTGTCTGGACGTCTGGCGGATATTCATGCGCATTTATTTATTGCGACGGCAATCCTGAAATATTATGAACAGGGTCAACGCACCGAAGCAGAACAGAAACATGCCGAATTGGCCCTGAATAAAGCCCTGTATCAGGTGCAAGAAGCCTTCTTTGGCTTCTATGATAATTTTCCGATGCCGCTTGCCGCTGCTATGGTAAAACTGATCTGTTTCCCATTTGGCCGTCCTATTGCAGCGCCGTCAGATCAGTTGAAGCAAGAGGTCGCGCAATTGATGATGCAGGAACATGCGTTCCGGGAGCAGTTGAAGCAACATGTCTATTACAATACGGATGCCAACGATGTGATGGGACGGATGGAGTCTACTTTCCAAAGCCTGTTACAGCTACAACCGTTGTGGAACAAGTTTAAAAAAGCCGAATCCAAAGATCAGTTTAGCGGTCTCACCTTTGAAGCGCATATTGCCAATGCGATCGAGACAGGTTTTATCACTACTGCTGAGGCGGAGTCACTTTTAGACTACAATGCCAAACGTTATGACAGTATGTTGACGGATATTTTTGATGAGCATTTAGTCGATGACCTGCCGTTGGAAAATCCCCACCTTCGCAACTTATGATTGAATCGTGTAAGCACAGCTTGAAGCAGTCCTGAATGTATCTGAGATGAAGCGTCATCTACGCCTCTTTTGCTTATGTTCAGGGCTGTTTTCATAACAGTCTCGAGTTTTTAAGCTCATCTGTTATATTTTTTTTAGAAAACTCTGTGTCTTTTATTGTTGTGTAGCGTGTTGCACTATAACAGTATGAGTTGAGCAAAGCCAAAGGTGCCGATATGAGTTTTTTGAAAAAAAAGAATAATGCCAGTTTTGTATTCTTCATTATTACACTATATGCCTTTTTGGGCTTTGGTATTGGCTATGTAATCTGGGAATACCTGTTATAAGCTCATAAGCTTGAGTGCTGTCCAGTTTTTACATGCAGAGCTGGCTGATTCAGTTCCCAGTTTGAGATGGCATATTTCTATTCTTGTGATCCAGCTAAACCATCGAACCAGACCTTCGATGGTTTTTTATATCTTTAATGGGTTGTTCTAAAATAAAAACGAAATGTTTTAACACGATGGCTGTGTTGTTGCCGGATATTTGGCATATTAGAAGCAGATGCGCAAGAACAGGAAAACTGGTTGGGTGCGCGATGCGGATTAATCAGTCTGGAGCTTGAGAAAATGGGGCGATATAAGCAACTATTGGCCAAATTGGTGCTGCTTGGCTTTATTCTTTTCAGCTTGTCGGCCTGTCAGTTGGTGAAATTGCAGCAACGAAGTTTAAGCGCCTCCTTAACCGATAAAACCCAGACCATTCTGACCCGATCCCAGTTGAGTGATGCCACACAAAATAGCTTGCTGCTGTCCGGAGTTCCGGTCGAAGCTTGTCTAAGTCAGCCTGAGCAATGCGTACAGACATTACAACAGAAACTGGGCGACAGTCCTGAACAGCGTTATGCCGCAGCCAGTGAGATTTATCTGGCACGGGCCCTGCAACTCGGTCAGGAGAAAAATTGCCAGATTGCATTGGCTCAAACGTCGCATTCAGCACAGCAAAACCGCTGTCTCGATGAAGTCTTAAGTTTGCTTGATCAAAGTGTTCGCTTTAGCTTTGCCTATTTATTTGCAACGCCCTCTACGCCACAGAAACGTATTTTTGAACAACGCCAGACCCAGGTTCGGCTTTTTTACAATGTTGCTCTGTCACGTTTGATCACTACGGCCTATTTACGGCATCGATTTACCCGCTTTCCTCAGCAGTTACAGATTAACCAGCGACATTATCAGTTCAATTTTGATCATTATCCGGAACTGGCGAACACCGATATCCAGTTATTGCAGTCTAGCTACAATATGCGGTTCTCCGGATTTTACAGTGTTAACCGACGTGATGGTCTGGGCTCGGAATTTGTTCTGGTGGCCAAAAATCAGCAGTCTTCAAGCCCTGATTATATTTATGATCCTGAAAGCTATTATGCCGGCAAAGAAAATCCTTATATTCATGCGGCCAGATATCTGTCGGTCACCGCCGTGGCTCAGCCTGCGCCTAATACTTCGGTCGAGCAGTTACTTGATGCGGCTCCCTTGCAGATCCAGCTGATCGATCCGTTCCGTTATGACCAGCTTCAGGTGGCACAGCAGGACTATTTACTTACCGCCAATTATTCAGCGCCTTATGGTCTATGGCTGGCTGAAAACAATCTGGGAGGAACCGGCTATAAAACCCTGATCGATCGTAAAGAGCAATTCAGCATGCCACATTTGTTTATGCTGGAACCCTATAATCCGGATAAAAAAATCATTATTTTTATTCATGGGCTGGCCAGTAGTCCAGAAGCCTGGATCGCCTTGACCAATGATATCTTGGGAGATGACAGCTTACGTCAGCACTATCAGGTCTGGCAGGTTTTTTATTCCACCAACATGCCGATTCTTGAGAGTCGTGCCCAGATTTATGCTTTGTTAACACAGGCTTTTGCCATGCATGATCCGCATGATGCTGCCATGCAGGATGCGGTACTGATCGGACACAGTATGGGGGGCATTATCAGCCGTTTGCTGATGGGGCAGGGTGATATTCGCCAGCAGGCCGTCGAGGCAATCCAGAATGATAAGGCGCATGACTTTATTTTTTCTGCTGCGGTGAGTAAGCGTTTTATGTTCCGTCCGATTGAAAACATTAACCGGGTGATTTTTATTGCCACCCCGCATCAAGGAACAGCCTACGCAGATCGCTGGTTTACCTTGGCTTTGCGTAAGATAATTCATTTACCGGCCAAGTTCTTAACGGCGGCTGAGCTGGCGGTGGCAGACCTCAACATCAATATTCATCAAATGAAGAAAAATCTGGCAGCCGGCATTATCGAAAACGGTCCCAGTGATTTAAGTTATCAGTCCAAATTCATGAATATGACTCAGGCCATCCAGCCGGTGCAAGGGCTGGCTTATCACTCCATCATTGGCAATATCACCCGGCATCAGGAGCCAGATAAAATGACCGATGGTATCGTGCCGTATAGCAGTTCGCATCTGTCAGGTGCCATCTCGGAAAAAGTCATTCAGGGCGGGCATTCGATTCAGGAACAGCCCGAAGCGATTCTTGAGTTAAGACGGATTTTAAAACAGCATATGCAATTGCATCCGCTGGTGCCACCCGCACAGGCTGTTAAGAATTAACGGTCTTGGTATTTTTCAACTGAAGCGGCGGTTGATCGAGTAACCATTGAATGGAGGCATCAAACAGTTTGAGTCCATCCTCTGAAAGATTGGTAAATGTCTCATTATTGAGAAAGAACATCAGCCGTTTTGCTGGTGCCAGCGATTCATAGTCCATGGTTGCACCTTTTTCATAGCCCCAGATGGCCACTTTTTCCGGTTGCCCATATATCGTTGCAATAATGGTCGCGCCTAATCCCGGCTTGCCCCAGCTCATGGGTGCCTGTGCTTGATAAACGTTGCGAGTTCCCGCAGGAAGATGCGCAGAGAGGGAATGCGGTGCATTGACCAGCCACAGGTAACGTTCTTTTTCGACTTCGCCAAAATCGGTATCAATTCTTTTACCGGTCATGGCCAGATCATCGAGATAATCATTTTCCCAAGTCATTAGTGGAATCGGGAGTTGGCGCCAGCCTGTTTTTAAATTTTTGGATGCAACCGTTGAAGAAAGGATGACCAGATCAGACTGGTTTAAGTCGCTTGGCGAAACCGATTGATCCAGCATTTCAACGTGGTAACCTTTGCTTTGCAAGTATTTCTGAATGGCAATATCGGTACTCGCTGACGCACTGTTCAGTTGTGAGATCAGCACAATTCGGGTTTGAGCATACGCAGTAGAGCTCAATAGCAGGCCAAGCAACACAAGGATGGAAAGAAACGTTTTCATCTTGATCTCAAACAAGGGCAGTGAACCCATCACTGCCTTGACTCCATAATTAGAATTTAAAGGTGGCACGCAATAGTGCTTGGCGAGCGTCACCTTGTGATACTGCCATGTTATGGATGCTGGCAGTATAGTAGGTTTTATCGAAGATATTATTTAAATTAAACTGGAAGTTCACCGCCTGTTTAGCAATGGTGGTGTCATAGCTGATAAAGGCATTGGCTAGAGCATATTCAGGCAGGTCGAAGGTGTTTTTTGCATCTCCAGCACGTTTGCCAACATAATTGCCACTCAAGCCCAAGCGTAAATGACCATTGTAGAGTTCGCCATAGTTATAGGCCAATGCCAGAGACGCTGTATCTCGTGCCACATTATTTAAGCGGTTACCTTGCAAACCAGTTTCATCTTCAGTGACTTTGGCATCGGTATAGGCATAGGTCAGGGTAGCGTCGAGTTGATCAGTTAAACGTCCAGTCAAGTCGAGCTCAGCTCCTTTAGAGCGAACGGCACCTGTGGTATGTAATTCTGTATCTTGATCAGTTTTCTTAATCGTCGCTAAAACATTACGCTTTTTAATATCATACAGCGCAAAATTGGCCTTAATACGGTCATTGAATTCGTATTTTGCACCCACTTCATAAGACTTGGCCTGTTCCGGTTGGACATCCGAGTCAATCACAGCATTACCCCCTAAAGGCGCAATCGAGGAGTTCGGTTTGAGTGACTCGGTATAGCTGCCATACAATGAAAGCTGGTCGTTCCATTGATAGACCAAGCCTGCATGCGGCAGCCAGGCATCATCATTGGTATTGGTATTTTCCTTAAACGATCTGCCGCGGCCAGCAGTTTGTTGATAGTTCAGATAACGTCCACCGAGTACGGCAATCCATTTTTCATTTAAATGAATCGCGTCTTGCAGATAAAAACCATAGGTATGCAATTTATCAGTTTGATCACTATCGTCATTGCTGATCTGACGAGATGGTTCGACAGTTCCAAAACTTGGATTTAAATAATCTATTGTAGAAGTACTAGTACTACGAACCATATCGGGACGGAAATATTTACGGTATTCAATATCTGAACCGATTTGAATATCATGCTTTAAACCAAACAAATTGGTTGAGCCATTGAGATAGGCTTGAGCATTACTATCTACACTTTGTGCATTTAAGGTCGCATCGGTACGACGCTTCACCGTATGATTAGCAGTATCTAACGAGGTAACACGTAACTGGTTGGCATCATAGGTTTCATAATTGTAGGTATAGCCGAAATGAGCTGACCAAGTGTCATTAATTTGGTGATCAACCAGCAATTGTGCCAGATGGGCTTCGCCTTTCATCTGGTTAAAGGCTTCATCCAGACGCTGGTATTTTGAGATCGGCAATGCTTTTTTAGTGTTGAGGTCAAAAATGGTGGAGCGATCAAAAGGGACATCAAAATGACGATATTGATAGCTGAGATTGACTTTGGTCTGGCCATTATCCCATGCCACCGACGGCGCAATTAAGGTCTGTTTGAGATTGCCAAAATTACGCCAATAGTCTGCATCAGAATGATCGACAATAAAACGATAGGCAAAGTTACTGTCATTAATTGCGCCTGTTGTATCCAGACTTGCACCTAAACCATTTTTACCGGCCGCAAAGCTTGAACCATAGATGGCCATTTCGGTTTTCTGGGTTATTTCAGGTTTTTTAGTCACTACATTGACCACACCGCCAGGGTCCATAATACCGTAAAGTAGGGAGGCTGGGCCTTTTAACACTTCAACCTGTTCAACCGCCGCATTCATGGTACGACCTTGTACAATCGGCATGCCATTCACGGTAATTGAACCATCACGGTTGTCACCAAAACCACGTTTCATCACCGTATCTTGGGTGCCGCCCAAGGTGTTGCCTTGGGTAATACCGCTGACTTGGGTCAGTGCATTATCCAGATTCGCAGGCAGATAATCTTTGACATATTGTTTGGAAACCACATTGACCGTTTGAGGCGACTCCAGATTGTTGTGCTTACCTCTTAAAGTCGATGCGGATTGGGTTCCGACATAGCCTGAGCTGGATTCCGCTTGTACTTTGATGGTGTCTAGCTGCGTGATTTCTGGCGTTGTTATGTCTGCCCAGCTCAGCACAGGAAGACAAGACAGAAGCAATGAACCGCTATACTTTAAAATTTCAATCGTGATGAGATTTTTACGCGGAGAAAATGCAGACATAAGAATACCTGAGCGATAACGAAAAGCGGGTAGAGACTTGAAAGAAACGACTTTCAATTGAATGACAATGTTGGCCAATACAATACAGCGATAAAAGCGTGCCCAGTATATTTAAATAGGAATCATTTACAAGAACTTGTTGGAAAGATATGTCCTTGGAAAATTAACAGATTGATAATACATGAGTTATTTTTAGATTTTTATTCGGTCGTGTATCGACAATAGAACCAGAAAATAAAATGATTTAATTTATTGAAATTCATCATAAATTTATATATTTAGAAAGGATGCGGTAAAAAATAAATGAATCGTATTCATACTGTTATATTGAAATAAATCATTTTATTCATACTGACTTGTTCGGTAGGCTACAGTGATCAAATAGGATAAGTTACATAAAGCATCGCCATTTTTAAAAATAATGATATCGAGTGAACGCATGGAAGAATTAGGCTTTTCGATCATTGATCCGCATATTCATCAATGGGATCCTTATCACACACCGCATTCCGCTGCTGTATTGGTAAAAACCTTAGGCAAATATCCTACTGTTATGGATCGCGTAGTGCGTTTGGTCAAACCCAAGCCTTTATTAGAGACTTTAGGGATAACCCGATACGCACTGAATTCTTATTTACCCAATAATTATCAACAGGATAGTGCTTCATTTCCTGTAGAGAGCGTGGTGCATGTCGAAGCGAACTGGCATCATCATACAGGCTTTGGTGTGGTGGAAGAAACTCACTGGATCAAGCAATTAGAGTTTAATCGCCACGGTTTAAAGCTGGGTGCTATCGTTGCCGCGGCTGATCCACGAGACCGAAAGTTCAAAGACATTCTTAAAGCCCATCAGCAGGCCAGTCCACTATTTCGGGGCATTCGTAAAATGGCGGCCTGGCATGAGGATAGTGGGATCTATCGATGGTGTGATCGGCCGCATCTTTATCGTGACAAGAAATTCTTAAAAGGTTTTGAACAGCTGGCAAACATGGATCTATTTTTTGATGCATGGGGGTATTCCACACAGTTAGCAGAAATTACCAGTCTGGCAAAACAATTTCCTGACACACGTATTGTGGTCGATCATCTGGCGACACCCGCTGGCTTGTTTGGGGGCGTGGGTAATAAAACGGGAACTACAGCATCGCAGCGTGAGGTCATTTTTAAACAATGGCAGCATGATATTGCTGATCTGGCTGAACAGAAAAATGTCTATGCCAAAATTTCAGGCTTGATGATGCCGGTATTAGGACATCGCTTCTATCAACACAAACGCACCGCGACAACTGCTGAAATCGTCAATTTACTGACCCCCATGATTCAACATGCCGTTCAGGTCTTTGGTATCAACCGCATTATGTACGCGTCTAATTTCCCAATGGACAAAGTCAATGCAACACTCAGTGATCTGGTTCAGGCTTATGTCCAGATACTTCGTCCTTATGGTGAACAGGCAATGTATGCCATGTTTAGACAAAACGCAGCCCATTTTTATCAACTTCATCTAGAGTCTAGCCATGAAAAATTTTAATCAGAAAGTCGCAGCCATTACCGGTGCAGGGTCAGGGATTGGTCGAGAACTTGCAATTTTACTGGCACAGCAAGGCGCACATTTGGCTTTGAGCGATGTCAATGAACAGGGATTAGCCGAGACCAAAGCCTTGTTACAGCAATATCCTGTCAATGTCACCCTTACACAGCTGGATGTTTCTGACCAGAACGCAGTCCGTGAATGGGCAGAACAGAGTTTTAAAGCACATGGCAAGATCAACCTGATTTTTAATAATGCCGGTGTAGCACTGGCAAGTACCGTCGAAGGGATGGATTATGAGGAACTGGACTGGATCTTAAAAATTAACTTTTGGGGTGTGGTTTATGGTACCAAAGAATTTCTGCCTTATTTAAAGCAAAGTGGCGAAGGGCACATTGTGAATATTTCCAGCCTATTTGGTTTGACGGCTCAACCGACCCAAAGTGCCTATAATGCAACTAAATTTGCAGTTCGTGGTTTTACCGAGTCATTGCGCCAAGAGCTCAAGCTGCAACAGAATGGTGTGAGCTCGACCTGTGTACATCCTGGCGGGATTCGAACCAATATTGCCAATAGTGCACGCATGAGTGACAGCATCCGGGCTTTGGGCATGAATCCAGCTAAAGCCAGTCAGGCCTTTAACAAAGTGTTGAAAACACCACCTGAACAAGCTGCCAAAATTATTCTTGAAGCTGTGCAAGCAGATAAAGCACGGGTACTGATTGGAAATGATGCCAAAATCATTGATCTGATCCAGCGGATTACGCCAAGCCATTACTCACATGCATTGAGTTTCTTTAGCAAGAAATCTAAGAAAAAACGGGCTTAAAAGTCGGGATGATATGGATTAAAGTGAAACTGATATCCAATTGGAATCAGGTGACTTTGTTGTTGGGGCTGGCATAAAAGAAGATTTAAAGAACGCTCTTTTATGCCGATCCAGCTTAATCCAGACTTTCTACAATACTGATCATCACATCTGCACAATCTTTACGGGCCAGGCGTGCTTTCAAATATTCTTCTGAATGGTAACAAGCCTGTGCTGTTGCTAAGTCAGCAAATTCAATAATGACATGACGCTGATATTCTGAACCTTCCAGGCAAGTCGAGTTACCGCCTCTGGCAAGAAACTTTGCTCCATATTTTTCAAAAGCATGCGGTGCCAAGGCCATATATTGTTGATATTGCTCCAGATCATGGATGGTAACGTGAGCAATCCAGTACGCAGACATGCTTATATCCTTATGTAAATTAAGGCTTTATCAGCCTTATGTTTCCGTTTTCGTAATTAACTATTCAAAATATTTTTTGCCACAGATGCGGCTTCTGCAATATGTTCCGCAACAGCTTGCTTGGCTTTATCGGCATCTTTATGTAAGTAGATGGCTTCACACATATTTTTGATACGTTGGTAACCTGAAATTTCACGTTTGCTGGATTTCATGGTCATGGCGCGAAGACGGCTAATGCGGCCATTCAAGCGTTGCACTACTTCCCAGGCAATATAATGTTTTGCGGTGGTAAAAATGGTTTCATAAAGCTTTGCAGAAGTGGCAATAATTAAATTGATATCATCTGCGGCAAATGCCTGTTCAAGCTCTGCCAATAAGTGCTGCAATTGCTGGGTGGTATGATCGGTCAGATTTTGGGTGCAATCTGCAACCGCACTTTGCTCGAGTAAAAGACGAATCTCATAGATTTGTGAGGCAATTTCCCAGTCCAGTAATGAAACAATCGGACCTTTATTGGGCAAGATTTCAACCAGACCTTCTGCTTCCAGATAGCGAATAACTTCCCGCACCACAGAGCGGCTTACACCCAGTTCTTCACAGAGTGTCCGTTCAACCAGTCTTTTTCCAGAAGGAAAATAACCTGTAATAATGGCATTACGCACTTTATCCAGACAGAGCTCGCGTAAAGTCACAGGCGGATTTTCAATTTTAAGATTCATAGAAATTCATCTTTCCATATTTCAGTAAGGCAGAATTTTGTTACATGTTCTTTGCTTAAAAAGAGCATAGCAAACTCTTGCTTTTTTTTCATTATGTATTATGGTATACCATAATACGAATGACAAGATAAATTCACACGCAAGGAAGAACAATGAATCTAATCCGTAAAACAGTGCTCCATGTGGAAACCACCTATATTGATGGTGGCAAAGCAGCACCCACACCTTTAAAAATGGTAGCAGCAGCAGCTGTGATCAAAAATCCTTGGGCAGGTCAGGGCTATGTCGAAAATCTGGCACCTGAGATCCGTCGTATTGCACCTCTACTGAGTGAACATTTGACCCAACTGATTCTTGATGAAGTCGGTTCTGGCGAAGCGGTACAAGCCTTTGGTAAAAGTGCTGTGGTGGGGCTGGAGGGTGAACTTGAACATGCCTCTGCACTGATTCATACCTTGCATTTTGGCAATACCTATCGCAGTGCGGTGGGAGCGAAATCCTATCTGGCATTTAATAATACCCGTGGCCCAGCCAATGCGCCGATCTTGATTCCAATGATGGACAAGAATGATGAAGGACGTCGTTCCCATTATTTGACTTTACAATTTGCAATTCCAGATGCACCTGCTGCTGATGAGCTGGTGGTGGTGATTGGTGCTGCGACAGGTGGTCGTCCACATCATCGTATTGGAGATCGTTATCAAGATTTGGAAGAGTTAGGTCATGATCTCAAAAACCCAGCAGCTGTCAAATAACCGCATTGCTCATTATTTTGAGCAGGGCGAGGGAGAACCGCTGGTTCTGATTCATGGTGTTGGGATGCAAGCAGCAGCATGGTATCCACAAATCGAATTCTTCTCGAAACATTATCGGGTGATTTCAGTGGATATGCCAGGCCATGGACAAAGTACCAAATTAGCAGATGATGCCCAGCTACAGGATTTTGTGGACTGGACCATCGAATTGATTATCGCTTTGGATGTTGGCGCTGTGAATTTGGCAGGGCACTCCATGGGATCACTAATCACCACAGGCGTCAGCGCAACCCGTCCTGATTTAGTCAAGCGTATGGCTGTGCTCAATGGGGTTTATAAGCGTTCAGCGCAAGCAAAAGATGCCGTGATTCAACGCGCCGAAGCGTTAAAAACCGGTCATATCGATATCGAGACCCCATTACAACGCTGGTTTGGTCAGAGTGAGGTTGAACGTCAGGCTGCCTCAAAGGTGAAATCCTGGTTACAGCAAGTGGATATGTCGGGTTATGCCACTGCGTATGCTGCCTTTGCACAAGGTGATGCAGTGTATGCAGATCAATGGCCAAAAATAGGATGTCCTGCCTTGATTTTAACAGGTACGGGCGATCCCAACTCTACTGCGGAAATGGCAATACAAATGGCCAGTCAGGCACAAAAGGGTAAGGCGATCGTGATTGAGAATGAGCGTCACATGGTCAACTTGACGGCTCCGGATCAAGTTAATAGTGCAATGCAAGCGTGGTTGGAAACCAGCGTCTAAGTTGCTCAATGAAGGAATATGGCAATGAGTGAAATGGATACAATAAACAAGATACGTGAGCTACGTGATGCTTTTGGCTCTTTTATGACGGGCGTTACCGTAGTGACGACCTGTAAAGATGATGGAATGCCATTAGGCTTTACCGCAAACTCTTTTGCTTCGGTGTCTTTGGACCCAGCTTTGCTGCTCGTCAGTATTGCCAAGACATCAAGCAATTATCAACACTTTGCAAATACAAAACACTTTGCCATCAATATTTTGGCGGAAGAACAGAAGGATGTGTCGAATACCTTTGCCCGTCCAAGTGATGACCGTTTTGCAAATCTTGCATGGACAAAAAGTGAGCACCAAAACCCGGTTATTGATCATGTCAGCGCATGGTTTGACTGTACCACCTATCAAATCGTTGATGCCGGTGACCATGCCATTCTGATTGGTAAAGTTGAAAATTTTGCTTCGGCAGGTCTTGCAGGTCTTGGTTATTATCGTGGTGCCTATTTTACGCCAGCGAAATCATCGACCGATGTCATTTCAAGCATGAAAGTGATGATGATGGCCTTGATTGGTCATGAGAACCAGATTCTACTGGAACAAACTGCGGACCATAAATGGACTTTGCCACATCTGGTGGTCGATAAAGATGGCGCGGAAAAAGCCTTGGAAAAAATCTTTGCAGCTTATCAACCTGATGCATCAGCAAGTTTTATTTATTCAGTGTATGACGATGTGACGACACAGCAGCAATATATTGCGTTCTTGTGTAATACCCCGGTTGCAACTGCATACAAAGGTCAATTCATCGATTTGAATGATCTTGAGCAGCTCACTTTTGTAGATGGCGCTTTGCAAAGCATGTTGATGCGTTATCGCAAAGAAAATTATCTTAAAACTTATGGTGTTTATTACGGTAATCAAACCAGTGGTACGGTTCGTCAAATTGTTAAAGAGGAAGTTTAACTATGCGTTTTTCATTATTTGTACACATGGAACGTGTTTCTGATCAGCAAACGCAGAAACAGCTTTATGATGAGATGATTGAACTGTGCCAGATTGCAGATCAGGGAGGCATGCATGCGATCTGGACGGGTGAGCATCACGCCATGAATTTTACCATTGCACCGAATCCGTTTATTAATTTGGCTGATCTGGCCAATAAGACCAAAAATGTGCGCTTGGGTACAGGCACAGTGGTTGCTCCTTTCTGGCATCCGATCAAGTTGGCAGGCGAAGCGGCCATGACCGATATTATTACCAACGGTCGTTTAGATATCGGGATTGCACGAGGCGCTTACTCATTTGAATATGAGCGGATGGTCCCTGGGATGGATGCATGGAGTGCAGGGCAACGTCTACGTGAAATGATTCCTGCCATCAAAAATCTCTGGAAAGGCGACTACGAACATAAGGGCGAATTTTGGCAGTTCCCAAAAACCACCTCCGCACCACAGCCTTTACAACAGCCATTCCCTCCGATCTGGGTGGCGGCACGTGATCCAAATAGCCATGAATTTGCAGTACAGAATGGCTGTAATGTACAGGTGACGCCGCTGCATTTTGGCGATGATGAAGTCGAGAAACTGATGGGGCATTTCAATGCCGCGTGTGAAAAGTTTGCTGATATTCCACGTCCGGAAATTATGTTACTCCGCCATACCTATGTAGCAGAGAGTGAGGCAGATGCACAAGTTGCAGCAGAAGAAATTAATGCTTTCTACAATTATTTTGGTGCATGGTTTAAAAATGAGCGTGAAATTAATCAAGGTCTCATCGCACCCATCAGTAAAGAAGAAATGGCTCAACATCCTTTCTATACGCCAGAAGCCATGCGTCAAAATAACGTGATTGGTGAAGCGCAGGAAGTGATTGACCGTTTAAAAGCCTATAAGGCGATGGGATATAGCGAGTATTCATTCTGGATTGATACCGGAATGAGCTTTGAACGTAAAAAAGCCTCGTTACTGCGTATGATCAATGACGTGATGCCTGCATTTGCATAGGAGAGAAGAGCATGACTTCTCAATTCCAGTTATATATTAATGGTCAATTTGAAGATGGTGCTGCCCAGTTTGACAGTATCAATCCGGCAACAGGACAAGTCTGGGCCAAAATGCCGGAAGCACGCCGTGATGAAGTTAACCGTGCTGTAGCAGCTGCCACTCAGGCTTTACAGGATAATGCCTGGGCGGGGTTAACGGCTTCTCAACGGGGTAAACTGCTTTATAAACTGGCAGAGCTGATTGAACAAGCGGCGCCACAACTGGCTCAATATGAAACCAGTGATACAGGCAAAATCATTCGCGAAACTTCAAGTCAGATTGCCTATGTCGCCGAGTATTATCGCTATTACGCAGGCATTGCCGACAAGCTTGAAGGCAGTTATTTACCGATTGATAAGCAGGATATGCAGGCCTGGACAATCCGTGAACCTGTCGGCGTGATTGCCGCGATTGTGCCGTGGAATAGTCAGCTCTTCCTTTCTGCAGTAAAGCTGGGGCCCGCTTTGGCCGCTGGATGTACTGTTGTATTAAAAGCATCAGAAGAAGGGCCAGCACCTTTGCTTGCTTTTGCGCGTTTGGTGCATGAAGCCGGTTTTCCAGCAGGTGTCGTGAATGTCATTACCGGTTTTGGCCCTGAATGCGGTGCAGTGTTAAGTAGTCATCCAGATGTTGCACATGTGGCATTTACCGGTGGCCCTGAAACAGCACGGCATATTGTGCGTAATTCTGCTGAAAATCTAGCAAAAGTATCGCTTGAGTTAGGTGGCAAATCTCCGTTTATTGTATTTGCTGATGCGGATCTGCAAAGTGCGGTCAATGCTCAAGTTGCTGCAATTTTTGCGGCAACAGGGCAGAGTTGTGTTGCAGGTTCACGATTACTGGTTGAGGCAAGTATTAAAGATAAGTTTGTGCAGCGTCTGGTTGAGCGGGTACAAACCATCAAGATTGGTTTACCTGAAGATATGGCAACGGAATACGGGCCCTTATGCACATTACGTCAACGTGAAAAAATTGAGCAGGTCGTGGCTAGCTCAATTCAGCAAGGCGCGAAATTATTAACCGGCGGAAAATCCTTGCCAAGAGCGGGATATTACTATCCGCCAACCATTCTGGATTGTAGTGATGTCCCGCAAGCAGATTGCGTCATGACTGAGTTATTTGGGCCAGTCTTGTCTGTGGTGAGTTTTAGTAGCGAAGCAGAGGCGGTTCAAAAAGCCAACAATACCCCTTATGGACTGGCAGCAGGTGTGTTTACCAACAACTTGAGCCGCGCACATCGTATGACCAAAGCCATTCGTTCAGGCATTGTCTGGTTGAATACTTATCGTGCTGTTTCTCCATTGGCGCCGTTTGGTGGTCATGGTTTATCGGGTCATGGTCGTGAAGGTGGAGCAGATGCCGTGCTGGATTACACCACTACAAAAACGGTCTGGTTACGTACCTCGGATCAACCGATTGATGATCCTTTTGTAATGCGATAGCGCTATAAAAGGTCGAGTTCAGGATTGCTAAATTTCAAGGATGAAAATATGAAAATACAGAACGCTGAAATTCCATAAATCTCATGCCCGGTGAGAAAAACTAGATTTTGTTGAGCATGCTTCATGTCTCGACTAGACCTCTTTTATCTTTTTTCCCGTGCTTCCATACCTATCGCTCAACAATGAGCTGAAAACAACAGAAATAAATGTCAGGTCATCCGGATATGGCACTGGCAAGGCAGGTTGTGAAACCTACGTTTACTCTCACGAATTGCTATTGAGGAAATGAGTTCCTCAAAGAGAGATTAAGGATATGAGCCAAAATGAGAAAAATGCTTTCGCGATAGAAAGTCATTCAATTGATTATGTGGGTCCTTCGGAACGTCACGGAAAAGTTCGGGATCTATTCACTTTGTGGTTTTGTACCAATATTGCACCTTTGGCTGTGATTACCGGTGCAATGTCCATGTTAACCTTTAACTTAAGCCTAGTTAGTGCATTGGTCGCGATTTGTTGTGGTCATTTTTTTGGTGCAGCTATTCTGGCACTGACTTCAGCGCAGGGACCACAGGTGGGTATTCCACAAATGATTCAGAGCCGTGCACAGTTTGGACGTTATGGTGCGTTACTGGTTGTATTATTTACCACGTTAATTTATCTCGGTTTTTTTATTTCCAATATTATTCTTTCTGGCAAGACACTGCATACCGTTGTGCCAGCGATCCCTGTGGCAACTGCGACGGTGATGGGTGCGATTGCTGCAACCACGATCGGTATTGTTGGCTATCACCTGATTCATAAGTTCAACAAGATTGGTACTTGGTTTATGGGTGGTTCATTGTTAATCGGTCTGATGATCATGATTCCGCATATTAATGCAGAGGTCTTGGCCAAAGGATCGTTTAACCTGAAAGGCTGGTTTGCCATGTTTGGTTTATGTGCGGTCTGGCAAATCAGTTTCTCACCTTATACCTCAGATTATTCGAGATATTTGCCTAAAAGTATCGGGATTTATAAACCCTTTATCTATACCTATTTAGGCGCGGCGCTTGGCACCATCTTTGCGATGAGCTTTGGAACGGTTGCAGTCAGTATTGGCTCAACCACCGATGCCATGGAAGCCGTTAAATCTGGAACAGGGCTGTTTGGCTATGTGCTGATGATTTTATTCCTATGCAATATTATCGGACACAATGCCATGAATTTATATGGTGCCGTGCTGTCTTTTATTACCTCGATTCAAACTTTTGCGGGGCAGTGGATGCCGAGTAAAAATGTTCGTATCAGTTTGTCCATTATTGTTTTAATTCTGGCGACCTTTACCGCACTTTGGGCTTCGAGCAACTTTATTAGCTTCTTCCTTAATGTCATTTTTGCCTTGTTATTTATTCTGGTGCCTTGGGTATCGATTAACTTGCTGGATTTCTATGTTATCAACAAGAAATCTTATGATATTGCCTCTATTTTCGCTCAGGACGGTGGCATCTACGGTAAATTCAATGCCAAAGCTTTAATCGCCTATTTCTTAGGTATCGTGATTCAGATTCCTTTCCTCACCAATGCTTTCTTTACCGGGCCATTTGCCAATATTGTTCCTGATGTCGATATTTCATGGGTGATTGGTTTGGTGGTGAGCTTCGTGGTGTATTACGCCTTTAATCTCGGAAAGATTAAGTGTAATCGTCCTGCATTTAATGCAAATGCATAAGCGCAACTGGATGAGAAAGGAATCTGGAATATGAAAAAAATTGATTTGCAGTTCGCCCTTACCACCGTTTTGCTAAGCATGGTCTCGTCAAGTTATGCGGGGATCAGTTTTGGAGATGCGACAGCCGATGCGGGCAAGTTGACGATATCAGGTTATGTACGTGCCAATTATCAAGACAAGGATTTTGGTGAAGCAGCATCTGAACATAAAATACGTTTTGATGCAGCACAGCTCAAACTGGACTATGAACGTGGGCAGTTATTTGCACATGCTGAATATCGTTGCTATCAGTACGATACCTTATGTGATTTTTCGAGTTTGATTGATGCTTATGTTGGCTATCATCTGAATCAGACTGATCAAGTGGTGGTGGGTATGCAACCGATTGCTTTTGGGCCTGCACGGTTCTGGGGCAATAGCTTATATGGCAGTATCAATACCACAGCAGGTTTAGAAGATGTGCATAACCTGGGTTTAAATTATCACTTTGAATTACCCAGCGCGACTCAATTTGATGTCGGTTATTTTGCTACAGATGCAGGTCATTACGAAGGAAGTACGCGAGACTCTGGACGCTATACAGCCAATTATGTGAGCTCAAATGACAGTAGTAAAAGCGATCTACAGGAAAAAAATATGTGGGTGGGGCGTATAACGCAAGATATCTCTTTAGGGCTAACTGGCTTAAGCACCCAAGTTGGCGGCTCTTACTGGACTTCGGAAATTGAAAATAAAACCATAGCTAAAACAGGAAGACGTAACGCCTGGGCATTATTTAGCAAATTTAATTATGGCAATCTGGGACTCACATTAACGGGCGGGAAAAATGATGTCACCAATAAAGACTCATTTGACTCTGCAGCTTCACTCATGGGTTCATACGACAGCGAATATTATGTTGCCAACAAAGCAACGTATTATACCGCTGATATTGGCTATGCCTTTAAAAATGTCAAACAGATTGGCAATATTACGCCTTATTTCATGCATAGCCGTTACAACAAAGATCAGGCTGGTGCACAGGATTCGATCCGTAATATTCTGGGTGTCGCAATCGACCATAAACAGCTTTCTTTGGTTGCTGAATATATCATGAGTAAAAATGATCCCTTTATTGGGGGAACTCAAGACTCGCTGGCGCTGGGCGATGATGGGAAGCGGAACAAACTATTAAACCTGACATTGTTCTATTCTTTTTAGGATGAGTCATCAGATTCGGGCAACCGAAAATTTTTTTCAAGATTTATTTGGTATGCCATAATACAAGATGGAGTGGTTTTCCAGATTTTTCATTATCTGTTGAACTATTCCAATGCCGATACAGGATAACGTGTATGCAACTTCAACAAATGCAATTATTCCACCAGCAAGCGCTTATTGCTGGACAGTGGTGTGATGCTGACCATCAGCAAACTTCAGAGATTTATAATCCTGCGACACAAGAAATGATTGGTACTGTGCCGAATATGGGGAAAGCTGAAGCGGATCGTGCAATTCAGGCTGCTGTGAAGCATTGGGCAACGTGGAAAAATAAGACCGCCAAAGATCGTTCCATTATTTTAAAGAAATGGTTTGATCTCATGGTCGCACATGCCGATGAGCTGGCATTTATTTTAACCAGTGAACAGGGCAAACCTTTAGCAGAGGCCAGAGGAGAAATCCTATACGCTGCCAGTTTTGTAGAATGGTTTGCAGAGGAAGCAAAGCGGGTCTATGGGGATACCATTCCAAGCCCATATCCTGATGCACGTATTATTGTGAGCAAGCAGCCGATAGGTGTCATTGCCGCGATTACGCCGTGGAATTTTCCGGCAGCCATGATTACCCGTAAAGTTGCACCCGCTTTGGCAGCAGGATGTCCATGTATTGTAAAACCTGCACCAGAAACACCTTTTACGGCGTTAGCTTTGGTTGATCTTGCTATTCAGGCCGGTATCCCCACAGAAATTTTTAGTGTCATTACGGGGGATGCCGTAACCATTGCTGATGCGATTTTTGAAAGTGATGATGTACGCAAATTCACCTTCACTGGCTCCACACCCGTGGGGAAATTACTTTACCAGCGTTCAGCTCAGACCCTGAAGAAAGTTTCTCTCGAGTTGGGTGGCAATGCGCCGTTTATTGTGTTTGATGATGCAGACTTAGACGCTGCGATTGAAGGGGCATTGATTGCCAAATATCGCAATGCTGGGCAAACCTGTGTTTGTGTGAATCGTTTTCTGGTTCAGGACGGTATTTATGAACGCTTCATTACCGCATTAACTGCCAAAGTGAATGCTTTCGCCATTGGTAATGGACTCGAAGCTGGAAATGAAATTGGCCCTTTAATTAATAGCAATGCCGTGAAAAAAGTGGAAGCACATGTTGCAGATGCTTTAGCCAAAGCCGGACGTTTAATTACAGGAGGCAAGCGTCATCAGGCGGGCGAGCTGTTTTATGAACCGACCATTATTGCCGACGCGACAACGGAAATGGATGTTGCAACTCAGGAAACCTTTGGGCCTTTAGCCGCAGTTTTTAAATTTGAAACGGAACAGCAGGCGATAGACATGGCGAATGCGACTGAGTTTGGTCTAGCTGCTTATTGTTATACCAAGGATTTAGGACGAGCATGGCGCATGAGTGAGCAACTTGAATATGGTATGGTGGGAATTAATAAAGGCCTGATTTCCAATGAAGTTGCTCCTTTTGGCGGGATTAAACATTCAGGTTTAGGGCGTGAAGGCTCAAAATACGGCATCGAAGATTATCTTGAAATCAAATACACCTTATTTGGAGGATTGAATCCATGAGCAATGAAAAATTTGAAAAAGGTTTAGCAATCCGTAAACAGGTGCTTGGAGAAAGTTATGTCAATAATTCAATCAACAATGCAGATGACTTTAATCTACCTTTACAGGAATTGGTAACCGAGTATTGTTGGGGTGCCGTTTGGGGACGTGAGGAGCTAAGCAAGCCAGAACGTAGCATGATCAATCTGGCTATGATCTCTGCGCTCAACCGTCCGCATGAACTTAAACTTCATGTCAAAGGCGCATTACGTAATGGGGTGCCGAAAGAAAAAATCCGTGAAGTGCTGCTACAGGTTGCAATCTATTGTGGCGTGCCTGCTGCAGTAGATAGTTTCCGGATTGCTAAAGAAGCAATTCAGGAATTTGAACAAGAAAATAACTCTGGGTTGTAGGGATTTTGTCTGCACTTCAAATCCGAATAATGATGAAGTGCAGATTAAATTATTGCGAATTTCTATCTGTATGGAGTTAATCAGAAGCTGAGTTTATTCTGACCAACGCGCTAATCGGTGTTTATATATTGATAATCTTCTTCGCTAAAACCAGTACAGGCTAACTCAACTTTAATATGTCTAATTTTATGGATGAAGGCATTGCCCATTGTAAACAAGGAGGATATATGGTGAGCAATGCTTTCACTTAAGATCATATAAAACTGAACTTTATTTGCAAGAGATGGGTAAATATTGTCCCATATAGTATGCTTTTAAATACTTTGAGGGTTATGAAGGATGCTCATGCTATTTGCATAACAGTACATAGCTTTCAGTAACTAAGACTCAATAATTAAAACAACAGATTTACAGATGAGCTGTGCTTTCAGAGATTTAAGTCAGAAGAAAGTTGCACATCATCCTTGTTAAAACGATTTCACAACAATTCTATGGTCCACTTAGAAGAAAAATAATTCAAAATGTTACGTGGTTGTTCAGAAAATGATCCAAAATAGGTACTACTATTTATTTAATAAATGTTTAGCCACTTTACATACGGTCAGATTATTCGGTTTTAAGCGCTGATTGGTGTAAATTATTCACTTCGCCAAAATTCTTTTTTTATAAGAATTTAAGCAACGAAATTTTATATATTTGACGGATAATCTCAAGAGTAAGGTATGCCTGCGAACCCGAGTAAAATCAAAAAACCTTTATATATTCCCTATGCGGGGAATGCTCTTTTAGAACTTCCGCTGTTAAATAAAGGCTCTGCTTTCTCTGAAGAAGAAAGAGAAAATTTTAATTTACATGGTCTGGTTCCATACAATATTGAAAACATTGAAGAGCAAACCCAACGCTCTTATCAACAGTACCTTTCATTTGACAGTGACCTAAATAAGCATATTTATTTACGAAATATCCAAGACACCAATGAAACCCTGTTCTATAGCCTATTGAGTCAGCATTTGGATGAAATGCTACCGATTATCTATACCCCAACGGTAGGCGAAGCCTGCCAGCGTTTCTCTGATATTTATCGTCGTCACCGTGGTATCTTCATTTCTTATCCAGAACGTAAGTACATTGACCAGATTATTCACAACGTGAATAAGAAAAATGTCAAAGTCATTGTGATTACCGACGGCGAACGCATTCTGGGACTAGGCGATCAGGGCATTGGCGGTATGGGGATTCCCATCGGTAAATTATCACTGTATACCGCATGTGGAGGGATCAGTCCTGCCTATACCTTGCCGATTACCATTGATGTCGGAACCAACAACGAAGAATTGCTAAACGATCCAATCTATATGGGCTGGAAACAACCCCGTATTCGTGGTGAGCAATACTATGAATTCGTTGAGCAGATTATTACAGCAGTGCGTCAGCGCTGGCCAGATGTACTGATCCAGTTTGAAGACTTTGCGCAAATGAATGCGATGCCTTTATTAACCCAGTATCGAGATAAGATCTGCTGTTTTAATGACGATATTCAAGGCACGGCGGCTGTAACAGCAGCAACCCTGATAGCTGCCTCTCGTTCACAAGGCAAGCAGCTTAAAGACCAAACCATTACTTTTGTTGGTGCCGGTTCGGCAGGTTGCGGTATCGCAGAGCAGATCGTTCGTCAAATGATGGATGAAGGGCTAAGTGATCATGAAGCACGTTCACGTATCTTTATGGTGGATCGTTTTGGTCTGATGACTGATCAACAGCCGAATTTACTCGATTTCCAGCAAAAGCTGGCGACACCAACCAGTGCCATCAGTGATTGGGAATATACCGGTGAATATGTCGGTTTACTGGATGTAGTGAAAAATGCCAAACCGAGTATCCTGATTGGTGTTTCTGGTCAGGCGGGCTTGTTCAGTGAAGAAGTGATTAAAACCTTAGCGAAATACTATAAACATCCGATCGTTCTGCCATTATCGAACCCGACCTCACAAGTGGAAGCACAACCTAAAGATATTATCGAATGGACAGATGGCGCGGCGATTGTTGCTACAGGTAGTCCATTTGCGCCTGTTTATTATCAGGGCAAGGCCTATAGCATTGCACAATGTAATAACTCCTATATCTTCCCGGGGATTGGTCTGGGTGTCATTGCATGTGGCGCAACGCATATCAGTGACGCTATGCTGATGGCTGCAAGTACTGCATTGGCAGATTGTTCGCCACGTTTGAAGAATCCAGCAGCGGATTTATTGCCGAATATTAATGATATTCAGCAAGTGTCCAAGTTTATTGCCTTTAAAGTGGCAAAAGCGGCAATGGCGGATGGCTTGGCCGTTCCGATGAGTAATGATGTGTTGAAAACAGTGATTGATGATAATTTCTGGACACCAGAATATCGCAGTTACCGTCGTGTCACTGCTTAAGCGATAAGTAATTTTTTAAAGGGCGCATGATCATTTCGATTGTGCGCCCTTATTCATGTCGGCAATCTTTGACTTTTAGTCTGATCAGGTTTTATAGGTCGACAGTAAAATACTGGTTTCGCTATTGTAAATACCTGAAATATTTCGGATTCTCTCCAAAGCCTTATCAAAATTTTCCAGACTGTCGGATTGTAGCTCGACCAGAATATCCCATTTGCCATTGGTGGTATGCAGCCGCTCTACCGCAGATTCGAGACGCAATTCGCGGATTACGGCTTGGGCTTTGGTCCCTTCCACCATAATATTCATCCATGCCCGAATGATATTCTTCTCTGCACTGGGGCGGAAGCGCACCGTGTAACCGGTAATGACACCAGTCGACTCCATATATTCAATTCGTTTCTGTACGGTCGCGCGCGACACACGAGTTTTGGCCGCCAGATCGGTAATGGACATCCGTGCATTGTCTTTGAGTAATCCTAATATAATATGATCGATATTGTTCATTTTGATATTTACTATTAGCAAATTGATAAAAAATAATTCATTTTAATCATTATAACGAATTTTGTGAATCAATTTGATTCTTAATAATAATCTTATACAAAACCCCAAGCATTTTTGATTCAGTGAAAAGAAGCACAATGCCGATTAGGGAGGATGGGGTAGGACGCCCTGAAAAAAAGGGAATCTGTGAATAACAGGGACAATTGATTAATTAAGGAATAGATGATGTCTTTATCATATGCGGCTCAAAACGGTAGTGCTTGGCAAACCTTTCTCACTCAAGTTGATCGGGTAGCCCCTTATCTGGATGCCGACCTCAGCAACTTTATCAACACACTGAAAACCCCAAAACGTACCTTGATTGTTGATGTTCCAATCGTGATGGACGATGGTTCAATCCGTCATTTTGAAGGCTATCGTGTCCAGCACAATTTGTCGCGTGGCCCGGGTAAAGGCGGTATTCGTTATCACCAAGATGTTGAATTGAATGAAGTCATGGCATTGTCTGCATGGATGACCATTAAAACTGCCGTTTTAAATCTGCCATTCGGTGGCGCGAAAGGCGGTATCCGTGTGAATCCAAAAGAATTGTCGACACGTGAACTCGAGCGTTTAACCCGCCGTTTTACCAGTGAAATCAGCCCAATTATCGGTCCACAAATTGATATTCCTGCGCCAGATGTCGGTACCAATGCCAACATTATGGGCTGGATGATGGACACTTATTCAAGTATCAAAGGCCATACGGTTACTGGTGTGGTTACAGGAAAGCCCGTTCATTTAGGCGGTTCACTAGGCCGTGTTCGTGCCACAGGCCGCGGTGTATTCGTAACCGGTATGCAGGTGGCAGAACGCATCAAGTTACCGGTTGAAGGCAGTAAAGTGGCTGTACAGGGCTTTGGTAACGTAGGTAATGAAGCGGCCTATCTGTTCAGCCATGCCGGCGCAAAAATTGTGACCGTACAAGACCATACCGGTACCATCTTCAATGCAGAAGGTCTGGATGTGAAAGCCCTGCAAAAACATGTGGTGGAAACGGGCGGCGTGAAAGGCTTTGCCGATTCAACTGTAATTTCGGATGAAGAATTCTGGACAGTTGATATGGATATTCTGATTCCAGCAGCACTGGAAGGTCAGATCACGGTTGAACGTGCACAAAAACTCAAAGCCAAAATCGTGCTTGAAGGCGCCAATGGTCCGACTTACCCAGAAGCTGATGATGTTTTCGTGAGCCGTAATATTACCGTTGTTCCAGATGTAATCTGCAATGCGGGTGGTGTAACCGTCAGTTATTTTGAATGGGTTCAGGATATGGCGAGTTACTTCTGGAGCGAAGACGAGATCAATGAACGTCTGGACAAATTGATGATTCAGGCGATTGCAGATGTCTGGAATACCGCAGCACAGAAAGAATGCAGCTTGCGTACCGCAGCTTATATTCTGGCGTGTGAACGTATTCTGAAAGCACGTAAAGAACGCGGGATTTTCCCGGGCTAATCAGTCCCTCAAACAATAAGCGTAAAGGGCTTGTTGAGCATTCAACAGGCCTGAAGATTAAAACAGGAAGTGAGTAAATAAAATGAGCGAAGTCGCAATTACACGTAGCAATTTTAATGATTGGATGGTGCCAGTTTTTGCCCCGGCAAATTTCATTTTAGTACGTGGTGAAGGTTCTCGTCTTTGGGATCAAAACGATAAAGAATATATTGATTTCGCAGGCGGGATCGCGGTAAACGCTTTGGGTCATGCACATCCTGTGGCAGTCAATGCCTTAACTGAACAAGCGCAAAAGTTATGGCATATTGGTAATGGTTATACCAACGAGCCAGTGTTACGCCTTGCAAAACAACTGGTTGACAGTACCTTTGCCGACAAAGTCTTTTTCTGTAACTCCGGTGCAGAAGCCAATGAAGCGGCGTTGAAACTGGCACGTAAAGTCGGTTTGCTCAGCGGCAATGCTAACAAGAACCAGATTGTTGCGTTTAAAAATGCCTTCCACGGTCGTACTTTATTTACCGTAACGGCGGGTGGTCAGCCAAAATATTCTCAAGACTTTGCACCATTACCAGGTGGCATTGAACATACGGCATTTAATGACCTTGAAGCAGCCAAAGCAGCGATCACTGAAAATACCTGTGCCGTGATTGTTGAACCGATCCAAGGCGAAGGCGGTGTTCTGCCAGCAGATATCGAATTCCTGAAAGGCTTACGCGCGCTATGTGATGAAAAAGGTGCGGTACTGATTTTTGATGAAGTACAAACAGGGGTTGGCCGTACCGGTTCGCTTTATGCTTATATGAATACGGGCGTAACGCCTGACATTTTGACCACAGCAAAAGCATTGGGTGGTGGTTTCCCGATTGGTGCCATGATCACTACAGATCATTATGCCAACATGTATGCCGTGGGTGATCACGGTACCACCTATGGCGGCAACCCATTGGCCTGTGCCGTGGCAGGTGCGGTATTTGAATTTATCAATACACCAGAAGTGTTAGACGGCGTAAAACAGCGTCATCAATATTTCATTGAAGCCTTAAATAAAATCAATGCGCAATATGGCCTGTTCAAAGAGATTCGCGGTCAAGGTTTATTAATTGGCTGCGTGCTGAAAGATGAACATGCCGGTAAAGCCAAAAATATTGTGACCTTAGCCGGTGAAGAAGGCTTATTGGCTTTGGTTGCCGGGGCTGATGTGGTTCGTTTCACACCATCATTGATCATTCCTCAACAGGATATTGATGAAGGTCTAAACCGTTTTGTTCGTGCATTAGCACGCCTCTAAGTCTGCTGTGAGCATCTAACCATGATGATTGTTAGACATGCAGCGCATCGGGACTTAGATGATATTTATCGTTTAGCGCAACGAGCGGGGGAGTCAGGCATTGGCCTGACCTCCTTACCACAAAATAGAGACATTCTGGCTGAACGTATTACACGCACCACACGTACTTTAGCGGGTCTGACCGAAAAGTGTGAGGCAAGTTATCTGTTTGTACTGGAAGACACCAGCATTCGCAAAATTGTGGGTGTGAGTGCAATTGAAGTTGCAGTCGGGCTCAATGAACCCTTTTACAACTTTCGTGTGGCAAAACAGGTGCATGCGTCTAAAGCCTTAAATGTGTATAAGACCCTGGATACCTTGTTTTTAAGCAATGACCATACGGGTTGCAGTGAACTCTGCACCTTATTCCTTGATCCTGAATATCGTAAAAACCAGAATGGTAAATTTCTATCCAAGGTCCGTTTTCTGTTTATTGCAGCCTTCCGTTCTTTTTTTGAAGAGCGACTGATTGCAGAAATGCGTGGTTTTTCCGACCAGAATGGACGGTCACCCTTTTGGGATTCACTCGGTTATCTATTTTTCAATATGGATTTTGCCGCAGCGGATTATCTCAGCGGTGTCGGGCAAAAAGCCTTTATCGCAGAGTTGATGCCGAGATTTCCAGTTTATGTGGACTTGCTGTCTTCAGAGGCACGTGAGGTGATTGCAGAAGTGCATCCCCATACGCTGCCAGCAGCCAAAGTGTTGATGTCTGAAGGTCTGAAATATCAGGGTCATGTCGATATTTTTGATGCGGGACCAACACTGGAAGCGACTACGGCCGAGTTACGGGCGGTGAAAGAAAGTCGGTTGCTTAAAGTCAGACTCACTGAGCAGGTCGAAAGTACCGAGACGCATTTTCTGGTTGCCAATGACCAATATAAAGATTACGCCGTGCTGCTGATCAATAACAAAGTCGATGACAGCGAGACTTTGCATTTAACCGCAGCACAAGCACAGGCACTGAATATTGCTGAACACGATGAAGTACGGGTTTTAGCATTAGAAAAAATGGAGAACAACTAATGTCACAAGGTGCATTATTAATTGATGGTGTTTGGGTACAAGGACAAGGAACCGCATTTCAAAAAACCAATCCGGTCAGCAATCAGCAAATTTGGACGGGATATGAAGCTAGTCAGACCGATGTCGAACAGGCATGCCATGCTGCACGTCAGGCATTTCCAGCTTGGGCACGCTTAGCCTTAGAACAGCGTATTGCTATCATTGAGCGCTTTGCGGGTTTATTGGAGCAAAATAAAACCCAGTTGGCTGAAGTGATTAGTCAGGAAACCAGCAAACCGCTTTGGGAAACCTTGACCGAAGTACAGTCGATGATCGGTAAAGTAGCGATTTCGATTCGTGCTTATCATCAACGTACAGGATTCAGTGAAACTGAAATGCCAGATGGCGTGGCGTCATTACGTCATCGTCCTCATGGTGTTCTGGCTGTATTTGGTCCCTATAACTTCCCTGGTCACTTACCGAATGGCCATATTGTTCCTGCGCTGATTGCCGGCAATACCGTGGTATTTAAACCAAGTGAACTCACGCCTTGGACTGCGGAAGAAACTGCAAAATTATGGCAACAGGCCGGTTTACCCAAAGGTGTGCTGAATATCGTACAAGGCGGACGCAGTACAGGTGAAGCACTTGCGGCGGCTGAGCAGATTGACGGTTTGCTGTTCACGGGCAGTGCCAATACGGGTTATCACCTGCATAAACAAATGGCAGGTGCGCCTGAAAAAATTCTCGCCTTGGAAATGGGCGGCAATAATGCCCTGATCATCGATGAAGCAACCGATATTGATGCGGTGGTGAATTTAGCTATCCAGTCTGCTTTCGTTTCTGCGGGACAACGTTGTACCTGTGCACGCCGTATTATTGTTAAACAGGGTGCCAATGGGGATGCCTTCATTCAACGTTTTGTTGAAGTCGCTAAAAACCTGGTGGTGGGTGCATGGAATGCGGAACCGCAACCGTTTATGGGCGGTGTCATCTCTGCACATGCCGCGGAACAGATGTTGGTAGCACAAAGCAAACTGATTGCTTTGGGTGCAAAACCATTGTTAGAAATGACGCGTCCACAAGCAGACAGTTCATTGCTTACGGCGGGTATTTTAGACCTTACCCAAGTGACCGATATCCCAGATGATGAATACTTTGGTCCATTGACCACGATTTATCGTTATCACGGCTTTGATGAAGCCTTAAATATTGCCAATAATACCCGCTTTGGTTTGGCCGTGGGTCTGGTTTCACCTGACCGTGATTTATTTGATCGTGTATTGATTGAAGCGCGGGCAGGGATTGTGAACTGGAACAAGCCATTAACAGGTGCATCAAGTGCGGCACCATTTGGTGGGGTGGGCGCATCAGGTAATCACCGTGCCAGTGCCTTCTATGCAGCAGACTATAGTGCATGGCCAATGGCATCACTGGAAAGTGACAGCGTTACTTTACCTTCAAAATTATCACCGGGCATTGTGCTGTAAGTCGGCTTGTATCGGGACACAGGGAGAAAAAAATGTCAGGTTATGAAATTAATTTTGATGGTTTAGTGGGACCGACCCATCATTATGCGGGTTTATCGTATGGTAATGTCGCATCGACTAAAAACCGGAATAATGCATCCAATCCGAAATTGGCCGCAAAGCAAGGCTTGAAGAAAATGAAAGCGCTTGCGGATTTGGGACTCAAGCAAGGTGTGTTTGCCCCACAAGAGCGTCCGCATGTGCCAACGCTACGCCGTTTGGGTTTTACCGGCAGTGATATTGACGTGATTACCCAAGCCATGCGCACTGCGCCAGCATTGTTATCATCGCTCAGTTCAGCATCATCGATGTGGACGGCAAACTCCTGTACGGTGTCGCCATCGGCAGATAGCGCGGATGGTCGCATGCATTTTACTGCGGCAAACCTGAATAATAAGTTCCATCGATCAATTGAGCATCATACGACCACACGTATTCTGCAAGCAATGTTCAACAATGATGTATATTTCGCGCACCATGAAGCATTGCCTGAAGCAGCACTGTTCGGTGATGAAGGTGCAGCCAATCATAACCGCCTCGGTGGTGCTTATGATCAGGCCGGTGTACAGGTCTTTGTTTATGGTCAGCAACAGCTCGGTGGAACCGTTGCACCGCAGAAATTCCCTGCACGTCAAACCCGTGAGGCGAGTGAAGCGATTGCGCGTTTACATCGTCTAGATGCCAAACGCACGGTGTTCATTCAGCAAAACCCAGATGTGATTGATCAGGGCGTATTCCATAACGATGTGATTGCGGTGAGTAATCAGCAGGTGTTGTTCCATCATCAGCAGGCTTTTTTAAATCAGCCTGATGCCTTGCATGAAATCCGTGAAAAAATGGCGGGGATCGGGCAAGACTTTATCTCGATTGAAGTGCCGGAAAATCGGGTGAGTGTCGATGATGCAGTATCGACTTACTTGTTCAATAGCCAGATTCTGACCCGTGCAGATGGAGGCATGAGCATTGTGGTACCCGAAGAATCACGCCAGAACAAAGCCGTGTGGGACTATTTGAGTGACATGATTCAAATGGGTACGCCTATTGATGACATCAAGGTGTTTGATTTGCGTGAAAGTATGCGTAATGGCGGTGGTCCTGCATGTTTGCGCTTGCGTGTGGCGGTGAATGACGCGGAACTTGCTGCGGTCAATCCAAACCTGTTTATGAATGATGCATTGTTCAAAACCCTGAATCAGTGGGTCGATCAGCATTATCGTGACGAGTTAACCCAGGATGATCTGGCCGATCCAAATTTATTGATCGAGAGCCGTACTGCGCTGGATGAACTCACCAAGATTCTGGGTTTAGGTTCGGTTTATCACTTCCAGAGATAAATATTTAATAACGGCTTTTAAGGATGAAAGTACATGGTTGATCTACTCGCATTGACTTTGGCGCAACAGCCACCTGAGCAAACACAAGGTGAAACAGCTGGATTTTCATGGCAGTGGCTTGGTGAAGGGCTATTGCAATGTACGCCAAAAACGGCTTATCGAAAAACCATCGTACTTTCTGCCGGTATTCATGGCAATGAAACCGCACCGATCGAACTGCTGGCGCAGATTATTCAGGATGTGTTTGCCGGTCAGCTTGCTTTGGCGGTTCGTGTACTTTTCGTATTGGGCAATCCGACTGCAATCCGACAAGGGGTTCGTTATCTTGAAAATGATATGAATCGCATGTTCTGCGGTGGATATCAGAATTTAATTCAGGATCAGGAAACAGCTCGGGCTGTACAATTGGAGCAGACGGTAGCAGCGTTCTTTGAGCAGGATCAGCTTGCGACGCAACGTTATCACTATGATTTGCATACCGCTATTCGCGCTTCGTTATTGCCCGTATTTGCCTTATTTCCGTATCAGACACAGCCTTATGATAACTTCCTGATTCAAAGCTTGAATGCTGCCAATCTGGATGCGTTGGTCTATCACAATGCAGCTGGAAAAACCTTCACCCATTTCAGCACTGAACGTTTTCAGGCCGCCAGCAGTACTTTGGAATTAGGCAAGGCCAAGCCGTTTGGTGAAAATGATCTGGCCGAATTTGCCAGTACTGACCAGATGCTGCGTGCTGTACTTGCAGAGCAGCCTTTACCGATCAGACAAAAATCCGCCATTCGCCAGTTTAAGGTGGTGGATTCCATTTTAAAGCAAAGTGACGATTTTCAGCTGAATCTGAGCGCGGATGCACCGAATTTTTCTACCTTCCAGCAAGGTGAAGAGATTGCAACACAGCAAGCCGGGGCCTATATTGCGCATGATCAGCAAGTCTGGATTTTATTCCCGAACCCGAATGTGAAAACAGGGCTTCGGGCTGGGTTGATATTAAAAGAAATCAAATAAGACCTCGCCAGTGCAGTGGCTAGATGCCGTTATGGAATAGTAATACATGGAGTTTGAATATGGATGTTCAGTAGAACAAAACGCCTCAAGCAATATCATCTAGATATTCGTTTTTATGAATCAAAAGCAAGGACAGGTTGTCATAAGAATACAGTTGGAGTGACCATGTATGAGTAACAATAACGAAAAGACATTTCCATCAGGCCAGGCCCTGAGTGGACAATATGTACCACAGCAGGATGTCGCCAGTTTAGCGGGGTCTTCTAGCGCAGGGATTGAAGTCGGCAAACCATTGAAACGTGCCATGACCAAGCGTCATCTGGTGATGATTTCATTGGGTGGTGCAATCGGAACCGGATTATTTTTAGGCTCGGGTGACGTGATTTCTCAGGCGGGTCCCGTGGGCGCGATTTTTTCTTACCTGCTGGGTGGCGTAATTGCTTACATGGTGATGCTGTGTTTGGGCGAGTTGGCGGTACAGATGCCGGTTTCAGGTTCCTTTGGTGAGTATGCCAGAACCTATATTGGCCCAGGAACGGGCTATATGATTACCTGGTTGTACTGGCTGACCTGGACGGCAACGCTAGGCACCGAATTTACCGCTGCGGCCTTACTGATGCAGGAATGGTTTCCTTCTATTTCTATGTGGACGTGGACCTTATTATTTGCAGGGCTGGTATTTACCCTGAATGTCAGCTCTACGCGGCTATTTGCGGAGTCCGAATTCTGGTTGTCTTTGGTCAAGGTCTTGACCATTATCTGTTTTATTGGCTTGGGCTTAGCGGCAATTTTTGGCCTGATTTCCTATCATGGGCATGAGTCAGCACCTTTATTTAGTAAATTGACCGAACATGGCTGGTTCCCGAATGGGATTTTCCCGATTTTTGCGACCATGCTGATTGTAAATTTTGCCTTCTCAGGCACGGAACTGATCGGTGTTGCGGCAGGTGAGGCAGAAGAGCCAGCCAAAACCGTACCAAAAGCCATCAATGCGGCCATCTGGCGTTTATTGATTTTCTTTGTCGGGACCATTGTGGTGATCTGTGCTTTACTGCCTTATGAAATGGCAGGCTTAAATGCCAACAGTGTCAGCAATAGCCCATTTGTTACAGTCTTTAACTACATCGGGATTCCATATGCAGAAGACATTATCCGCTTTGTGATCATTACTGCGCTTTTATCGGCCGCAAACTCGGGGTTATTTGCAGCTTCACGCATGATGTGGTCATTGTCTGCCAAGAATCAGTTGCCAAAAGTATTTTCAAAACTGACCCGTTCAGGCACACCGATTATTGCGATTATTGTCACCATGTTTGGCGCAATTCCGGGTTTATTGTCAGAACACTTTGCCCCTGAAACGATTTTCAAGAACTTACTCGGTGTTGCTGCTTTTACCATGGTGGTGGTGTGGATTTCGATTTGTGTGTGTCAATTTAACTTCCGCAGACAATGGATCAAATCAGGTAAAACCGTCAAGGACCTGAAGTTTGCTGCACCGTTGTTTCCGTTAACTCCGATTTTGGGCGGTTTATTCTGTGTGATCACCTGTATCAGTATGGTGACGGATCCTTCGATGCAGGTCGGTTTTGTCTGCTGTATCCTGTTCATTATTGCCTGTTATGCCAGCTACAATATTTTTTATAAAAACAAAATCAATTAAGTTATAAGTTTCATCTAAAAATTATATTATCGACGGAGAGCCGCTAGATATTTTCTAGTGCCTCTCCGTTTTTTATGGATCAACGTTTTGAAATACAGTCAGTCACGCTTCGATCTGCTGATTGGATTTAATAAACAATTTAATTGCTGATATGTTTATATATTGTGTAACAATGATCGCATGTGGTTGTGATTGTTAAAAGAAAAGGTATAACTGGTATACGTTTAAACACGAAAGAATTTTTACAATGGGCAGGGCATTATGGCGAATAAAAATAATCAGCCCTTAGCAATCGGTCAGCGGGTCAGACTGTCTGAACTGGCGGGTTGTGAAGAATGTGATGCGATTTACCGCAGGGTTGAGCTTTCATCTGGCGAACGGGCTTATTGTACCTGTTGCGGTGCAGAATTGTATCGTAGAGGTCAGTCCTTTTCCGCGCTGCTGGCTTTAGTGATTACGGCATTAATCGTGTTTGTGATTGCCAATAGTTTTCCCATCGTGATTGTGGAGTTGCAAGGCAATATCTCACAAACGACCTTGATCGGTGCGGCATGGACCATGTTTCATATCGATCGGGCACTGGTCGGGATATTGATCCTGATCACCACCTTTATTGTGCCTTTGGTCGAGCTATTATTGCTGAGTTATGTGCTGTCTTGCATTAGTCTATTTCAGCGTCGACCAAAATATTTAACCCCAGCACTCCGAATGCTGTTTTTATTCCGGACCTGGGGCATGGTTGAGGTGTTTCTCATCGGGGTGCTGGTCACTTTGGTCAAACTGGTGGGGATGGTGACCGTGATTCCGGGGGTAGCGCTGTGGGCATTTACCTTATTAAGTGTACTGTTGGTCTATATTGCTTCGGTTAAGATCAAGGATCTCTGGGACGAAGTGGATCGGAGTCTTGGATGAATAACAACAACGAAGATGAAATTGGAATGATGGCGCCTCATCTTGCTGCCGCTGATTTAAAAGTTAAAAACTATCTCAGGGCAAAAGATGTTGGCTTGATCCAGTGCCATTGCTGTGGATTACTCAACGCTGCTGCGAATAAAGAGGTGGCAGAGGATCATCTACATTGTTGCAGATGTAACAGTCGCTTGCATGTACGCAAGCCACAAAGTTTAAATCGTACCTTCGCTTTGGTGATCGCAGCTGCTATTTTATATATTCCAGCCAATGTAATGCCGATGACCGTCACAGATTCATTATTGGGCCGTCAGCAAGACACCATTATCAGTGGGGTCATTTACTTTTGGCAAAATGGCGATTATCTGGTGTCTGTGGTCATTTTTATGGCCAGTATCTTTATCCCGATTTTAAAATTACTGATTCTGGTTTTTTTACTGGTTGCCGTCTCTATGCAGTCTTCGGCAAAACTGCATTTTTCACCTGAACATTGCGCATTGCTGTACCGGATTGTTGAGTTTATTGGACGCTGGTCCATGATTGATGTATTTGTGGTGGCATTATTGACTGCCCTGATCCAGATCCAGTCGCTTGCCACCATTCTGGCCGGGCCGGGTGCTGTGGCTTTTGGGGCGGTGGTGGTACTCACCATGTTTGCTTCCATGAGTTTCGATCCGCGGATTATCTGGGATAATTATTTCAAGGCAAATGCGGTGCATGATCCACAGGCTGAGCATTTAAAAACAAGCACGCTTCATCAACTGAAAAGTTAAAACTGTAAAACCCTGTTTTTGACCCATAAAAGAACGATCACTATGTCAGAAAATACACACAATAGCCAAGATTCTGAACAGAACCTGACCGAGTTAACTCAACAGGATCCGGTTCTCGCGGAACCTGAAAAAAAGAAAGGCCGCTGGAGACCTGCGCTGATCTGGCTGGTTCCTTTTATCGCCCTGTTAATCGCGCTTTCACTTGCTGCTAAAGCGGTGCTGGATACTGGCCCAACCATTCAAGTGTCATTTCGTACAGCTGAAGGTTTAGTCGCTGGAAAAACCACGGTGCGCTATAAACAGGTGGATATTGGTCTGGTGCGCCAGATTGATTTGTCTGATGATCGTTCCCATGTCATTGCCAAAATTGAGCTACGCAAAGATGCCAGTAATTTTGCGGCCAAAGATTCACGTTTCTGGGTGGTACGACCGCGTATTGGCACAGGTGGAATTTCCGGCATTGATACCTTGCTTTCGGGTGCCTATATTGGTGTGGATGGCGGCAAGGCTGAAGAAAAGCAGGAAAATTTTATCGGACTTGAGGTGCCCCCAGTAGTGTCCTCAGATATTCCCGGAAAAGTCTTTTTCTTGAAAGCACAGGATTTAGGTTCGCTGGATATTGGGGTGCCGATTTACTACCGCAGAATTAATGTCGGGCAAATTACCGCATATAAGCTGGCGAATGATGGCAAAAGTGTAGAACTGCAAACATTTATTCAATCGCCTTATGATAAGTTCGTGACCACCGATGCACGGTTCTGGCAAGCCAGTGGGGTCGATGTCACCCTGAATGCTTCAGGCTTTAATTTAGACACGCAATCTCTTGCCAGCATTGTGGCGGGCGGTATTGCATTTGGCTATCCAGAGAACTCTACAGGTGCAATTGCGCCGAATCACAGCTATTTTAGTTTGTCGGACTCCCGAAAAGAGGCGATGAAAGAACCGGATGGTAAACCGCGCCCGATTATCATGTATTTTGATCACTCGTTACGTGGCTTAAGTGCTGACGCGCCGATTGATTTCATGGGTATTGAAATAGGCAATGTCAAAGCCATCAATGTGGAGTTTGACCAGAATTATACCCAGTTGCGTATGCGCGTGGATGCGGTGATTTATCCATCACGTTTGGCACATGGTAAAGAACTTGATCCGGATGGTGAAATTTTCAGGAAATTCATTGCAAAAGGCTGGCGTGCTCAAATGCGTACCGGCAATCTGTTAACGGGCCAAAACTATATTGCATTTGATAAATTTCCAAAAGCCAAGCCTGCTGCATTAATCATGCGTCCAGATGGACGGGCCGAGGTGCCCACCACTGCGACAGAGCTGAGTGGATTACAGGCACAAGTGTCACAGATTGCAGATAAGGTGAGTAAGTTCCCGCTTGAAGAGATTGGCCAGGATGTGCGTAAAACCTTAAACAATATGAATACCACCATCGAATCAACTGACAAACTGGTAAAACAGCTGGATGGTAAAGTGGCCCCTGGTTTACAGGCCACCCTGAATGATGTGCGTAAAACCATGCAATCCAGTGAGTCGATCCTATCCAGTGATGCACCAATGCAGCAGGACGTGCGTAAGGCATTGCAGCAAATGACCAGAGCAGCGGCATCTTTGCAGTTAATGGCCGATTATATTGAACAACATCCTGAATCGCTGATTCGCGGAAAAAAAGCAGAGAGCAATAAATAATGATGACACTATCTAAACAAGCATTCACTGCTCAAAAGACGATACGTGGTGCGGGCATCGTTGCTGCGACTTTATTGATTGCTGCATGTTCTGGATCACCTACGCCGAATTATTATACATTGGCCAATAAAGTTACGCCTTTGCCGAGCTCCAGAGTGAAGGTGATTGAAGTCTTGCCTGTAGGCTTACCGGACCGAATCAATCGCGCACCGCTGGTGATACAGGAAATCAATGGCCGTTCAAATATTCTGGATAATGAGCGCTGGACCTCAACCTTAGGGGCAGAGCTCAGAGACAATTTATCGGCAGGCTTACAGCAAAAGCTTGGTGCGGTGGATCGCTATAACAGCGGCATGATCGGTGGAAAGGTATCTTATCGTGTGGCAACCGACTTTTCCCATTTTGATATTGTGAATACTACTTCTGCCAACACCAAGAATGTTGAAGTTTCGGTGGCGTGGATTATTAAACGTAACGATCCAAATATCACCATCGATCAAAATTCTACCCAGAATCAGCAGTTGGCTTGCCGCATGACATTCAGCCAGCCTGTCAGCGCCAGCAATAACCAGATTGCACCCATTGTAAGCACGGCAAGTACGTCACTGGGGCGTGTGATTGATGCCATGGCTGTTTCGATTGCGGCATTGGACAGCAAAGTGCCCGTCAGCGTAGCAGGGGCGGTGTGTTCTTAAACTATCCGGAAAAATGCATCCAGATGGCAGTGATCTAAGAAAGATGCTTGCTGCTCAAGCGCATCCATAATTTTACAGGAGGCTGGGTATTATTTTATACAATACCCATCTCAGCGCTGAGGCAGTGTTAAAATCTCTGTATCTGATAAATAAAGGCATCAGAAAATATGTGCGCTGGTGCCTTTTCTATGGCTTTTTAGCGTAGACGGCGCTGTAATGGTTTAATGCGCGGTCGAGGCAGGTTTTGATTTAAAACAGAACAGACAAACAACAATAAAAGTCAATGACAGGAATGAGGCTCCGAATCGGCTTAAATCCAGACCGCCGTGGTTCAGCGGCTTATCGAGAAAATCACCCAGCACAGCGCCGAGAGGTCGGGTTAAAACAAAAGCTGACCAGAACAGAAAGGTTTTGGAAATTTTAGTCCAGTAATAGCCACCCACTAACAGTAACAGTAATGAACCGAAGATCAGCGCTGCCGCTGTATAACCGAGGCCTTGGGTATCAGCAGTCCAGTCACCAAGCGCTGTCCCTAGCGTTTGAGAGAACATAATGGTGACCCAGTAAAAGGCCTCGGTCTTTGCGGACTGAACACTGTTTACTGCAATATTTCCACAACGCCAGTACCAGACAGCGAGCGTGCTGATTAATAAGGTGAACAGGATGAGACTTCCACCAAGATAACCGATATCTAAGGAGCGATCGACAAAATCGGCAATCGTGGTCCCTAGGGTTGTGGTTGAAATAATGGTTGCCCAATATAACCACGGTTTATACTGTTTCGCTTTTATCTGCAATGAAACAAGCGCAATAAAAATAACAGTGAAAATACAAGAGCTGAGGATATAACCTAAATTCATCGACATTGATAAAGCATCGCCAGCCGTTTCTCCAAGTGTCGTCGCTGCAATTTTTACAATCCAGAAGAGCAGGGTCAGCTCAGGTACTTTACTGAGCGTTTCAGATATCATCTTTGGATTATTCATAAGGTATTCCAAATTGTATTTAGATAAAATTTAAGCGTCTTTTATTAATAAAGACTTAAATAAAATTTATAATTTACTTATGCATTCATAGAAAAAATTAATTTTGTTTTAAGCTACTTTTTTTATTGTGCCAATATCAAATCATCATGGATCGATTGGCAATGTCAATTGAAGATGTCAATATTGCTTTGTTTCAGTGGATTAATGCAGCTGCGACTCAAAATTCATTTTTGGATAAAATCGCTATATTTGCTTCGCATAATCTGATTGGCGGTATATTCGGATTTCTGATTGTTTCTGTCTTGTTTAAGGATAAAAAGTACAGAACGCAATTTATAAAGACCTTAATGTTCATATTGGTCGCCTTGCTATTTAGCCAAGTGATCCATGCTTTGTATTATCATCCTCGTCCATTTGCGATGGGGTTAGGACATACGCTGGTCGGGCATGGTTCAACTTCATCGTTCCCGAGTATGCACACACTTACCGTGGCGACGATTGCCTTTTCTTATCTGTTGTCTGGCTTTAGAAAAATTGCAACTGTCGGGTTATTCCTGGGGGCTATTGTGGGCTGGTCCAGAGTGTATGTCGGTGTGCATTTTCCTTTTGATATCGCCGCTTCATTTATTTTCGCCTTTATAATCGTTTCGGTTACTGATTATATTTATGAGCTCTGCAAAGCAAAATTGAGCAGAATCGTATCTATTCCGGTATTTGGTGAAAATATAATTTAAATTATATGATTAAAAACTTATAGTGATTTTGGTTTGAAACAAAGACAGATAGGCATGTAGATAATCTGTCTGGATATGTTAATCACTATGAATCACCTGTTCGTGCTGTTAATTGACCCTCAGCAATCAGTTGATCTGCCATTTCCTTGGTTTTCTTTAAACCTGGCATACGATATTCGGTATGACCATAATCCTGAATTGATTTCCAGCGACCGCCCCAGGTCAGGCCAACCGATTCGGCAACCTGGCCATAGAGTTGATAACCCCGCATTGCCCACGGGTCCCGTTCACTAATCACCACTTTACCATTGCGCTTAAAGGCCACATCCGCAGCCAGACCAAACTGATGGTAACTTTGATAGCCTTTTGCACGCGTGGTATTCGGGTTGCCTGCCAGCATGTTTTGTCGATTCGGACTACGATAACCTTCGAGTAAGACCAGTTCATAGCCATGCTGCTCTTTCATGATTTTAAATACCATGAGTAAACGCTGTTTATAACGTGGATTGATTTTATCCCATTTACGATCCACCATTGATGAATCCAGACTGCCATGAGAATGAGTCAGCGGCACTTCAATTTGTGACGCGTCGATACTCGGATCAGCCGTATGTTGAGCCTGATAGGCCTGTTCTAAACGGGTTGCCTCTACAATCGCATCTTGAATCAGGGTCTCATCGACATCTGGTGGAGGGCTCAGCATTTCGCCATTCAGGAGCGCATAGACCTGGGGATCGGTTTCCTTTAAATATTCAGCTTCAATCCGTGTGGAACTGATCGGACGAGTAAACGCAAAAATCAGAATACTGGCAAATAAAAAGAAACCTGCAATCAGAATCCACCATTGTTGCAAATGCCAATGCGACTGTAATTTCTCCGGAGAGGCTGCCTGATGCATATGCTCTGCAAATTGCATGGCATTGGCGATTTTCTTTTTCCCGCTTGGGAGTAGCGATTGTAAAAGCTGCGTACATTTGTAACGCAGCTCATAGGACATCAGTAAAGTCAGCCCAATTGCAACCCCGACAAAGCAGAGAAAAATAAACCAGATCATCTGTTATTTGAGTTCATTGACAGCAAAAGGCTTCTGAGTGACTTTAATCTGCACGGTGGCATCAGGTGCTTCGGCTTCAGGTTCTTTTACTGGTGCAGCTTTCGCGGGTTGAGCAGCGGGTTTGACCACTTTGGCTGGTACTGCTTCACTTTTTGCAACGGGTGCTTTTGCTGGAGCTGCCGGTTGAGCTGCTCTGACATGCGGTTCATTGGCAAAAGGTGAGGCATGTTGTGCTGTTTGGGCCGGTGCAGCCGCTGGTGGTGGCGTGCGCTGGAAGAACTTGTTCAGGTCATTGCTGCCTGGCTGGGTAAAGTTACTGTCTTCTTCTGACTCAGTCGATTCATATTGAACAGGAGCAGCGGCTTCAGTTACCTGAGTGGTCTGTTTGGCGCCAGGAAGTACCGTGGTATTTTCTTCTACAACCTGAGTCGGTTCGACATATTCACTGGATGATCCCGTTCCGGTGGACAACATGAAGAAAAACAATGTAGTTAAGATAATCCCCGAAATAAATCCGATCAGTAAATAGATCACAGGAGATAACGTTTTTTTCTTATTTGTCTGTAAGATGCGTAAAGAGGTAGTTCTTTCCTGACTCATACTTCAATCAACTAAGGCAAATGGATAGTAATATGTGCTTCTTCCGCTGGCGCTGAAATCACATTTTGATAAGGTGTTAAAGCATTATGATTTTGTTTATTCAGCATAAACTTTAACCCTGCAAAGGCGAGTGCTGCGAATAACAATAAGAAAATCAGGATCCAGAAAAATGGCAGCTCATGATGAATAATGTGCTTGATCTGGTCGGGAATCGCGGCAAACGGAGAGAACGCGGCTTTCTTGCCTTTGAGATAATCAATTTCATCACCGACACGTGCCACCAGATGATTGAGGCTTTCCACCGATTCGAGACGATATTTGCCTTGGAAACCTAGCAGTAAGCAGTAATGAAACACTTCAAGCGAGGCCAGACGTTCTTTACCGCGGCTACGGAGCTGTTCCAGAATCTCAAAAAAGCGATAACCGGCCAACTGAGAGCCAAATAAGCTCAACTGTAGCGGGCTGATGAGCCAGCTATTTTGCAAGTTAAAGTAAGCTGCATCCTGTTGCGTGGCAATGGTTTCATCAATCAAGGCACAAAATGCATATTTCGCGTCATGAATATCCTCTGCAGAAAATTGCAGACGTTTTGCCTGTTGTTCAAAACGGTTGAGTAAATCCAGAATTTTTTCACGAAAATCGCTTGGATTGGAAGGGATATAACGGTTACGAAGCAAGAACACCAAATAAAATCCATCATGTAACAGATCGATCAGATTTGTTGCTTGTGCCTTATTCTGTGGCTGGTCTGTGCTGGGTAAGCCTGAACCGATTTTGCCATCATCAAATAAAGAAGGAATACCCGCTGGATGTTGAGTCATTGTGATTCTCTTAACTATTCATTACAGCAATGAGTTCAATACTAATATCTTGGAAACCGGCTGGTACATAGACACAGATGGATTCTGACTCAAGCATACGTTGATAGAGTTCATGATGCGGTTCAATTTCAAAGTAACTCACACCTGAACGCACTGGAATTGCGGTTGGGACTTGCATCAAATGATGCAGTGGAACTGCAGGCAGGGCGGCAATCACACGTTGCTCAACGTCAATGGTACTACCCACTTTAAAGCGTAACGGCACGATCTGGATCAGTTCATGGGTTTGCATCATACTGCTCGAAACCGCAATATAAAGACGTGTATCACGGGTAATCTTGTCAGACTCAAGGCTGCCGACCCAGTAGGATGGACGTGTTTCTTTCAAGGCAATACTGAAATAACGGCTTGAAATAATGGTGTCGAGCAAATCTCTCAGAATAACATCGAGTTGCTGGAAACTGTCCTGCAGCTGATGATGCTTGTAATGCGGTAAATGGTCGACATCATAAGCGGTTGAGAAGGTCAGGAGGGAACCGGTCAAACGCAATAATTCAGAGAATAAACGTTCTGGATGAATTTGCGGATAATGCAGTAAATGATTCAATCCTGCATAAGCAGTATTCAGGGCATTGATCAACCAGAATGAAACAATATCGCCGGAACGGAACTCGATCAGTTTCTGTTCATTTTCACGGTTATTGCTTTGAATAGTTTTAATCTTGGCCTTAATTACATTCAAGGTACGTTTTAAGTTATTGATTAAAGATTCTGACGCAGCCACATGTAAGATTGGTGGAATGAATTTGCTATCCAGCTCGAAAGTTCCCGAACTTTGGCGTTTTAATCGTCCTACCGCCAGATACAGGAAGCCATCCAGGTTCTGGGTCGGTTGAATATGCGGATCAAGCAGTTTGAATTCAGCACGACGACGCAACAAACTCAGCTCAGCAGGGCTGGCATCGGTAAACAGGTCATGGGTTTCTGACAGATAGTTATGATAACGGCTCGACAGCGAACGGGTTTCATCGGCAATATTTTTCTTGTTCGCCTGCAAAATAGGCAGGGCAAGGTAAACAATCATTTCACCTTGCAGATTTAAATCGTCCAGCAACAAGGGTTCTGGTAATAGATCCTGTGCAGGTGCATGGTAGATTTCACCATCCTGCCAGATGATCTCAGCCTCTTCTAAAGCCAGAATATGGGTTGAAAGCTGTACTTCATCAAATTTGAGCTTCTGGACGCCATACGCATGCGGAATTAACGCCCGAACCGTATGGTTCAAGCGTTGCTCGTGGTAGGTGTCCTGAATCTGGAAATGCTGAGGACGTAAAAACAGGCCCTCACCCCAAAGAATTTTCTCTGCTTTAAACATATCGATTTACCAACAATTATTCGTATTCATTCTTTGGTTGCACACCGAGCGTATCTTGCAGCATTTGTAACGGATGCTCATCTTTAATCACTTGGGTTAACCATTCATGTAGTGGCATTTGGCTCCACTTAATGGTTTTTTGCAACATATAGCTCACAGGACTATGCGGTTCATTTTTTTGAAAATAAGTCGCGATTTCCTGTAAAACGCGCATTGCTTGCTCACGATTTTCAACATGCGATTGAACTTGTGGCTGAAAGGTCGGTTGCGCTTGAGCTACAGTCGGCTGAGCGGTCAGATTTTGTGGTGTCGTGGTCATAGCGGTTTCACTGTCAGTCGCCACGGTTTGAGTTACTTGCTCAAACTGTTCTGTTTTATAAATTTTCTTCAGACTAATATGAATATGATCGAGGCTAGAGTCAATTGCAGCAAAGCTTGGTGAATCCAGACCAAGTAAACCATCCAGCACATTTTTCAGGGTCGACCACTGTTGGAAAATCTCACTGAAATGTTGATAGTTCTGACGTTGGAAAGCTTTGTCTGTATTCAGTAAAGCTTGTTCAAACTGCTCTAGCTCACTGGTACTGCTCGTACTTTCATAATCATCACTCTGTTTACGACGAATATTTTCATGGTAAAGAAAATTATCATAGTCGAGTAAATGATAAAAAGGAGCGTGTTTGATCAACGGGACTTTTTTAATCAGTAGGGGTAACTGGTTAATTAAACCCTGTAATAATCCAATCCGTTGATCCAGATCATCATCTTCCACTTCTGGATGCAGTGTCAGCCAGTATTGTTCAAGCAAGCGATAACTGAGTTCAAGGCTCTTGGCAATTCCTTCGAAGCCATAGAGATTGGCCCAGGCTTCAGACAGCCAGGTGAGGATACGGATATCTTTACTTTTGCTTTGCAGTAAATCAATTGATGTGGCTGCAACAAAGTCCCAATCGGCCTGTTTTGGTTCTGTGACCCAATCGCCTTGATCAAGCAGCAGATCATCTTGAGTCCGGGCTTTTTTAATGGCATGGAACTCATTTGAAAAAGAGTAATCTTCACCGCAAGGCGACTGCTCATTAATCGGGTTCAGTAATGGGTTAATATCCATATGTATCACAGTGTTGGCTCAATCTTAAAGTTCAGCTTTCGCTTTTTTGCTGGTACGCTTTTTCGTGGTTTTTGCAACAGGATCAAGCTGATAGATGATTTCATCATCTTTGGTATCAATGTTGATCAGTTTCGGCAATTTATGCTCAGCTAAAGCCACCAGAATTTCTGTCGCAAGTGCTGGTAAAACGGTCGAGTTTAAAATGTTATCTACATTTCGCGCGCCGCTATCAACTTCGGTACAACGACTTAAAATCAGTTCAATTAAATCGTCTGAATATTGCACCTGAGTTGCATATTGTTTTTCAATACGTGCAACAATCTTTCCGAGTTTATGTTTGATGATACGAACCAGTAAATCATCATGTAAAGGGAAGTAAGGCACAATGCGCATACGACCAATAAATGCGGGCTTGAACTGTTTATACAAGCTTGGCTTTAAATGCTCGATCAGGTCATCCGCATCCGGCCATTCCTCGACAGGCTGATTTAAGCAGGCCTGCATGATGGCGCTAGAACCCGTATTCGAGGTCAGGATAATGGTGGTGTTTTTGAAATCGATGACACGGCCTTCACCATCTTCCAGGGTGCCTTTATCGAAGACCTGATAAAACAGTTCCTGAACGTCGCTATGTGCTTTTTCAATTTCGTCCAGAAGCACAACACTATAAGGGTTACGACGTACCGCTTCAGTTAAAACACCGCCTTGGCCATAACCGACATAACCCGGAGGCGCACCTTTTAAAGATGAAACCGTATGGGCTTCCTGATATTCAGACATATTAATGGTAATGAGATGCTGTTCGCCACCATATAACTCATTGGCCAAGGCAAGGGCAGTTTCTGTTTTACCTACACCACTTGGACCGATCAACATAAATACACCTTGCGGTTTATTTGGATCTTCCAGCTTGGCTTTAGACGTCTTGATGCCTTTTACCAATTGATTCAATGCATAATCCTGACCCATGACGCGCTCACCGAGCTTATCTTCAAGGCTTAGAATCTGTTTGATTTCATCATTGACCATATTGCCAACCGGAATACCGGTCCAGTCGGAAATGATCTCATTGATGATGCGTGCATTGACACGCTCAAAGACCAATGGGGTCTGACCTTGTAACTGAGTCAGTTGATCTCTTAAGGCAGCGACCTGAGTGCTTTGTTGTTCCGTCTCATCTTGCTTGCTCAGTTGCTGGATCTGTTTGACCAAATCCAGTTCTTGCTGCCATTTCACTTCAACATCCTGTATTTCTTTATCTAAAGAAGCCAGTTGCTGATTGAGCTCTTCCAGACGTTCATGATGAATCGGGAAGTGCTGATGTTCATTGCTTAAAATCTGCTGTTCTAATTTCAGGTTGTGCTGTTGCGCTTTTAACTGATCGAGCACTACCGGTTGCGCATTTTGGGTTAAGGCAACACGTGCAGCTGCAGTATCGAGTACACTGACGGCCTTATCCGGAAGCTGGCGCCCGCTGATATAACGGTGAGAAGCCTGAACAGCAGTAATGATGGCCTGATCTTCGATTTGCAGATTGAAATGCTTCTGCATCACAGGAATCATGGCGCGTAACATATCAATCGCGACTTCTTCAGTCGGTTCTTCAACCTTGACCACCTGAAAGCGGCGACTTAAAGCCGCATCTTTCTCAAAGTACTGTTTATATTCAGCCCATGTGGTTGCGGCGATAGTTCTTAGTTCACCACGTGCCAAAGCCGGTTTAAGCAAGTTGGCAGCGTCATTTTGCCCCGCCTGACCACCCGCACCGATCAGGGTATGTGCTTCATCAATAAACAGGATAATCGGGTGTGTTGAAGATTGAACTTCCTGAATCACCTGTTTTAAACGATTCTCGAATTCACCTTTAACACTGGCGCCGGCCTGCAGCAAACCCATGTCTAACACATGCAGATGCACATGTTTGAGTGCATCTGGTACCTGACCTTGTGCAATCTTTAATGCAAGGCCTTCTACCACGGCTGTTTTACCTACGCCAGGTTCACCGGTCAAAATCGGGTTATTTTGACGGCGACGCATCAGGATATCGAGCATCAACCGAATTTCAAACTCTCGACCAATGACCGGATCAATGCCGCCTTTCTTGGCTTTCTCGGTCAGGTTAATCGTATATTGATCAAGTGCAGGAGTTTTTACACTCGTTGTTGTGGTCGTCTGATTTTCTTCCGAGGATAGCTCAGAAGCGGCAGACGGTTCGGAAGCTGGCTGTTCCGTGCTGTTGCCGCAAATATCCAGAAACTTGTGTTTCATGGTATCAATCGGGAACAGTTCAAATAGACTGGAAGCCCTGAACGCAATCTGTTGTAAATCTGGCGCGGTGAGCAGGGCAATCAGTAAATGACTGCTACGAATCACGGGGGTTTGTTCAGCAGACGCTAGCAACCAGGCCTGTTCAAATAATCTTACAATTGATTTGGCAAAAATAGGGGTACGGGTATTGCCTTTTGGTAGAGAACCTATAGTTTCTTTTAAATCATTAATTAAGGCTTCAGCAGAGATATTATTTTTTTTTAGTAAAATGTGTAAATCATTGGCAGGATTTTGATTTAATAACTCAACCAGCAAGTGTTCAATCTCAATCTCATAATTTAATTGGTTAATACAGTAATTTGCTGACTTTTCTAATGCAGTACGAGTAGGAGGTGATAGTTTTGTAATTAAAACCTTTAAGTTACTCATTTAATACTCACAGTAATTTTTAAATACCAAGTTCTATTCGGTACGTATTAACTTGATATGGTTGTTTTCTCTTAAAAATATTTTTTGAATAAAATCAAAAACTTAACTAAACTCTACACGAGTATACAGATTATTCTACAACAAAAAATGTCACTTTTAAACAAAAAATGCACGTTATTTAAGTTTTTTTTTACAGGAATGTCTGTCATGAAACTTTAATAATGTTAATAAACGTAACTGGTATTGACTTTATGTGTGTTTTTTTTGTTAAATTCGCGGAAATGATGTAAATGTACAAAAATTGACGAGTAAGAGGGTTTTTTAACAATAATTGTCAGCTCTTCAATTATAAGTTAAATAATGACGAGGCATATTTTGAAAAAAGGTATTGTAATATCAATTCTTTGTATAGCGACTGGTTTAATCGGCAATTCAGTTTATGCTGAAGAGCAGGCTGCGAAACCAATTAAATTAAAAAGCAAATGTATTAAACAGAATCCGTTGGTTGAAGGCCAGACGGATCAAACGCTATTGGGAATTTATCAACAGGTTTGTGATAAAGATAATGCTTCGCGTGTCAATGACCTGTTAGCTCAAGCTGCAATGCGCATGTATGAAATTAAGCAGCCGATGAATGCGTTAAAACTGGCGACACAATTACAAGAGCAGAATGTACGTGGTGCAGCGTTAACCGATGTTGCTTTCTTGGCTAGTGTTGAGCTGGCGAATCAATCGCTTCAGCACATGCGCTCAAGTGAAATGCGTTATTTAAGCAATGAGTTGACGTACCCACCTGCAAAGCAGTTGAGTGACAATATCCGTGCAGCAGTGCCCGCACCTGATACCTCAACCAGCAAAGCCATTACTGACGAATCTTTAAAGAAAGAAGTTCGCAATACTGTGTCGAATACAAATACTCGACGTACAACAAACAGAAAAGCACCTACAACCCAACCAGCACGTAATAATGTAACTCGTACTGCTGCACCTAAGCGACCAGCAGCTGTAGCAGCACCAGCGACTAAACAACCAAATACTGTTCAAAAGACAGGCTCGAATCCTTTTGATTCGTTGAAATAATAAGCAAGGGTAGAAAGTTATGGCAAAGAGAGAAAGCGTACAGAAGAAACTGCAACGCATACGTCCTCCTCGTGTACAGCTGACATATGATGTTGAAGTTGGTGACGGTAAAGAGTCAAAAGAATTGCCTTTTGTTGTCGGCGTCATGGGTGATTTCTCTGCTGCATCCGAGTTAGAGAAAACCAAATTAAAAGATAAGAAATTCATCAATGTAGACCTCGATAACATTGATGAAGTCATGGAATCATTGGCACCACGTGCAGCCTTCCAGGTTGAGAATACCTTGACTGAAGAGGGTGGTCGCATGTCTGTTGACCTAACGTTTAACTCGATGGAAGATTTCCGCCCAGAACAGGTGGTACAGCAGGTTGATCCATTACGCAAACTGGTTGCGGCGCGTGAGCGTTTAACAGATTTACGCAACAAGATTTCCAATAGTGAACGTCTGGAAGACTTGTTGGATGAAGTATTGAAAAATACCGATCAGGTCCGTCAATTAAGTGCGGAGGCTGACAATGAGTAATTTACAGGCAGCTACTGCTGCAAGTGTGGAAGCTGAATCAGCGAACCTGCTTGACTCCATCGTTGAGCAAAGCCGTATTGCACGTAATGATGATGAGCATGTTCGTGCAAAAAGCCTGATTGGCGAGTTGGCAAAAGAAGTGATGGCCGGAACCATTACGGTTTCTGAAAATATGACCTTGTCGATTGATAAGCGTATTGCCGAGATTGATGCATTAATTTCAAATCAATTGAGTGAAATTATGCACCATGAGCAATTCCAGAAAATTGAATCGACCTGGCGTGGTCTTTACTATTTCTGCCAAGAAACACCTTCTAACTCGATGATCAAGATTCGTATGTTGAATACGACCAAAAAAGAGTTGGTGAAAGACTTTCAGGGTGCAACGGATTTCGATCAAAGCACACTGTTCAAGAAGATTTACGAAGAAGAATATGGCTCATTCGGTGGTGCACCGTATGCGGCCCTGATTGGTGATTTCGAGTTTGATCGTACACCGTCAGATATGTATTTACTGGAACAGATCTCTCATGTGGCTGCTGCAGCACATGCACCCTTTGTTTCAGCGGCAAGCCCAAGTATTTTAGGCCTTGAATCATTTACGGATATTGATCGTCCACGTGATGTTTCAAAAATCTTTGAAACTGCCGAATACGTGCAATGGCGTTCTTTCCGTGACAGCGAAGACTCACGTTATGTTGCATTGACCATGCCTCACGTGTTGGGTCGTCTGCCATATCATCCAAAAGAGGGAACTGCGACTGAAGGTTTCAACTTCATCGAAGATGTCTCTGGTGAAAACCACGATGATTATTTATGGATGAATGCGGCCTATGCCTTCGGTACCCGTTTAACCAATGCATTTGATATGCATGGCTGGTGTGCGGCGATTCGTGGGGTAGAGGGCGGTGGTCTGGTTGAAGGCTTGCCAGTGCATACCTTCAAGACCTCAGATGGCGAAGTGGTATTTAAATGCCCAACTGAAATTGCCATTACAGACCGTCGTGAGAAAGAACTGAGTGATCTTGGTTTCATCCCGCTCGTTCACTGTAAAAATACAGACTATGCTGCTTTCTTTGGTGCGCAATCGACGCAAAAGCCGAAGAAATATGACAGCGATACGGCCAATGCCAACTCTGCACTTTCGAGCCAGATCCAGTACATCATGGCAGTATCACGTATTGCGCATTACTTAAAAGCAATGATGCGTGACAAAGTTGGAAGTTTTGCATCTGCAGGCAATGTTGAAGCCTTCTTAAATGAATGGCTGTCTCAATATGTCTTGCTAGATGATGGTGCATCTCAAGAAGCAAAAGCACAATATCCGCTTCGTGAGGCATCTGTAAAAGTTGTAGAAGATCCAGCTCAGCCGGGTCACTACAAGTCTGTGGTTTTCTTAAGACCACATTTCCAGCTGGATGAGTTGTCTGTTTCTTTACGACTCGTGACTGAACTACCTCAGTCCTCAAATTAACAATGAGATCAGCTAGATAATAACTTTAAATAAAATAGAGGTAATGTTTAAATGAAAGATATATATGTTGAGTTTCGTGGCAAGTACAAGGTAGACGGAGAATCTCGCGATTCTGAACACAAAGGTTGGCTTGAAGTTAACTCTTGGTCTCATAACATTCGTCAACCAAAATCTGCGACTTCAAGTAGCGTTGGTGGTCACACTGCTGAACGTGTTGAACACTCAGACATGATTTTTGTTAAAGATTTGGATGCAACTAGTCCAAAACTTTGGGAAGCATGTTCTGCGGGTTACACTTTTGATGAAGTACAAATCGATTACTACCGTGCAAATGGTGACAAGCGTATCAAGTACTTACAAATCAAATTGAAACACGTTCTTGTTTCAAGCGTAACGCCAACTGTTAATGAGGAAGGCGTTCCTACTGAAACATTTGGTTTGAAATATGCTGCTGTTGAGTGGACATATAACCAACAAGACATTAACGGTACTGCGAAAGGTGCTGTTACTAAGAAATGGTCACTTTCTAACAACACAGCGTCATACGCTGCGTAATAGAAACCGTGATGTTCTAGTAGAGGTTAATAGTTGCCTATTAGCCTCTATTTTTCCAAGATTTGTTCTTAAAAATGAATTTAGATCATTTATATCCTTACGGCTTCCGGTCAACTTTATTTGATCGTCTGGTGCCTGAGCAGGAAGATTATTTAAGAGGCATGTCGATTCAGCAATTACGAGAGTCTGTTGCTCGGGATCTGGAAGACTTGCTCAATAGTCGGATTGCACAATTTGATCGTGATATGGATGAATATCCACTCGCCAAGAAATCGATCTTGCAGTTTGGAATTATTGACTTTGTTGGCCTGTCAACCGCCAACCCGCTGGATCGGGATAAAATTTGCCAATCCATTGAGCAGTCAATTGCTGCACATGAGCCAAGATTGAGACAGATAAAAGTCGAGATGTTATTAGATGGTCACAATATGGGTTCACTGTGTTTGAGTATTCAAGCTTACTTAAACATCCATCCTTTATATGAACCTGTGTTTTTTGACGCTTTACTCAAACCGACAACACAACAATATGTTATTTCTGCCAGAACCTAGTGTGAGCGAACTGTGATAGAGCAACTTTTACCGTATTATGAAAAACAACTACAAGAATTCGGTCAACAGTCCAGAGAGTTCGCGCAGAAGTATCCCAAAATTGCGCAGCGTCTTTCCTTAAATCAGGAACAGATTGATGATCCGCATATAGAACGGTTAATCCAGGCTTTTTCCCTGATCGCTGCACGTATTGATAAAAAACTAGAAGACAGTTATGACGTATTTACCCATTCACTGTTTGAGGTGATGTTTCCTCAATATTTACGTCATTTCCCCGCCTGTACAGTGGTCAGCTTTGAAGATATTAATAAACTGAAACAGCTCACGGCAGCACATGTCATTCCACAAAAAACAGCCTTGAAATCGCGTAGCTTTAAGGGCGTGCAATGCGAGTTTAATACCACTAATGAAGTTCGCTTATTGCCGATTTCATTGACGCAACTAGAGTTTCAAACCTCACCCAGTATCCATATGCATTTGAACCAGAATGCGACTTTAAGCCTGAAATTTGAAATTTTTAATGAGGCGCAAAAGTGGATTCTGGATGAGAAACTGCCGATTTATCTGGATGCGATTTCAAACTTTCCATTACAGGTGCTGGACAGTATTTTCCGTAAAGATACCGGCTTTGCGCTCCGTGTCGGGCCGCGCGTGGTAGAAATCAGCAATCCGTTTGAGGTGATGGGGTTTACCGAGCAGGAAAGCTTATTACCGATTGATCAGCATACCCATCATGCTTATCGTTTATTGATGGAGTACTTCTGTTTTCCTGAAAAATTTAACTATCTCAATCTGGATTTAAGCCGCTTAAAAGGCTTGCTGGGGCAGCAGAATCAGTTTGAAATCCTGATCCATCTCAAGCTCAATTTAAACGATCAGGCGGTGGTACGGAATTATTCCGAGCTGAATGTCGCAAACTTTAAGTTGTTTACGACTCCCGCAATCAATCTGTTTGAAAAACAGGCTGAGCCACAGAAAATTTCACATACCCAATTACAATATCCACTCATCACCGATGCGCATCATCCTGAGCTTTATCAGGTCTATTCGGTGATTGAAATGAACATGGTGCGGGAAAAAACCAATCAGGAACAAACCCATCTGCCGGTATTGCCATTTTTTGCAATGAGTCATTATCATAATGATAAAGTACAGTTCTTTTATTCGCTGAATTATGTGCCCGCACAAAATAAAACCACGCAAATGGGCTATTCAATCGTTTCAAAACATTTGAAACCTTATGAAATTAAATCAGATTTTATTAGTACCCGTTTACTCTGCTCAAATGGCGACTTGCCGCATGAAGCATTAAGTCAAAGTAATAATATCCTGAACCTGAATGACAGCAGCCTGGCACGACGTGCATTAATTTTAAAACGTCCGACTTCGCCTTTCTATTTTGATAAGAATAAAAATGAGCAGTGGCGGATTATTTCTCATCTTTCATTGAATACGCTGGCCTTGATGAAAGGGGATGCCCTGAGTCATGTGAAAGAGCTGTTGGCTTTATATAATTTGCCGCACTCAAAAGAAAATATCTTATTGATTGATGCACTCAAGCAACTGAGCTTTTCAACCACTAATAAACTGGTTAATTCCAAGCCTTTTCCGATGTTTATTCGAGGAGTGAAAGCAGAGCTTGCAGTCAACAAGAGTGTGTTTAGAGGGCATAGTTTATATATTTTCAGTCAGCTGCTCAGCCATGTGTTTAATCTGAAAGTTCAGATTAACAGTTTTGTCGATGTGGTCGTAAAAGACAGTCTTAATCAGCAGGAGATATACCAATGCGTGCAGAACGTTGGTGGCAAGACTCTTCTGTAGTCGACCAGATTTTTAAAAAAGCCGGCTCATTTGAGTTTATTCAGTCGACACGGTTATTACGGCATTTACCTGCACCATCCCGTCAGCAGGACTGGTCAGATGATTTCAAATTTGGAACCTCATTTAGTTTAAGTTTCCCTGCCACTGAAATTGAGGAACTGAGTTATCAAGATCAGCGGATTCATTTGACCAATCTGGTGGTCGGTTTAACCGGCACCCAGGGCGCGCTGCCTTATACCTATACCAATAAACTCAAGCAGAGTTCCCGCCAGCAACGTCTCGAAATCAAAGCCTTTCTGGGATTGTTTAACCATAAACTCACGACCAAATATGTCGATGCCAGTATTGCCTATAATTTACCGGTACGTTATGAGATTGAACAAAAGAATCACTATCTCGATATTTTACATGCATTAAATGGTTATATTCGTTCCCAGCATCAGCAGCATGATCTGGATGAATATTTTGCCGAATTTTCTGGCTTGATGCAGGGACAGAATAATACTGCCCATGCCTTGAAAACCATCTTAGGACGGGTGTTTGATACTCAGGTACAGATTCAGGAATTCGTTAAAGAGAAATTCCAGTTGGGCGATGAACAGAAAACCACTTTGGGCGGCAGTCACCCAAGTTTACTGGGCATTAATACCTTCTGCGGGGATACCGTTGAGCAGATTGACGGAAAAATAGAAATTCAAATTGGCCCATTAAACCGTGAACAGTATCTGGCTTTTTTACCGAATCAGCCGCTGAATAAAAAATTAAAAGATCTGATCCAGACCTGGTGCAGTCCGACGCTGTTTATTGATGTGCGCTTGATTCTCGACAAAAATGAAATTCGCCCGATTTCGCTGGATTCATCGCATGCAATGGGCTTGGGACAAGGTGCATTTTTAATGCCGTCAGGACAATTACAACATAACAGTGAAACGCGTTATGCACTTTTAGGAGCCGCATAATGATCAAGAAAATCCTGGCGACGTTAATTACCTGTTTTATTCTGGTGGCACTGATTGTGATCTTCTATTGGAGAGATACGCAATATTTACCTGAATCTGCAGACCTGATTAATTACTTCCTGATTCTGCCTGTTGTCATTACCTTTATTTTACTTTCACCCTGGCTCATCTATAAGGGCTATCAAACATATAAAGAGAGAAAAGAACAGGCTTTGGCCGCTGAGCAAAATAATAATCAGGCAGAAGATGAGCAAGCGCCGATTGCTCAGGCAAGTAAATGGTTGAATGTCAATCTGTACTCTGCTGCGGTCTATAATGCATTGGGTGAAAATGATGCCATCCTGACGGGGATTAAAGAGTTTGCCAGCCCGAAACTGGATCCGCATTTATTGAGCTTTCAGGGATTACCGATTTTATCCTATCGTATTGAGGAGCTGGATCAGCAGTTGGGTCCGGATGACGAGGATGAGTCACAGTTTTTAGCTATTCGCCAACAACGCATCATGGCCTTGATTCGACATCAGATCGAACAGCACCATGATGTACTCGTTTCCATTTCAGAGCATTTAAAACGCTCCAGCCTGTTTTACGAAAGTCAGAATCTGCATGAATACCGGATGCATCCTGCATGGATTGATCCTGGATTTTCCGGGGAAGAGCAAAGTGAAGAGCTGCAGATCGAGCAGGTCTACCGTTTAGATAAGTTAAATTTACATATTTTGCTGTCTGAGGATGTGGTACATACCTGGAATGACCAAAGTAGTAATGAAATGCTGCAGCGCATTTTTTATGATCTGGGCATCATTCCACAAAAATTCCATATTGAATATCATTTTATCAGTGCCGCATCGACAGAGCAGCAGATGGTCGAGTTAGTGGAGCGCATCCAGAAACAGGCGCATGAAATTTCCTTGATTATTGCTGCAGACTCAGAAATTGATCAGGAAATCGTGGATGAAAAGGTGTGGGGAATGAGCGCCTATACACCTGCCGAGTTTGTCGGTAGCAGTTGTCTGGCGCATCCCGAAGTGCAGCTGATGCAACAACAGCCTTTAAAAAGCTTAAAGCTGGTCGCTCATCAAAATAATTTAGATCAAATATTCAAAGAGCTAGAAATACATGATTTACCACAATATCAAGATGAACAACCTTTTGTACTGGTGGTCGAGGATGCGACCGATATCAAGGCGGTCAAAAAGCTGGAACAGTTTTTTGCACAAAGCCCGGTAGAGCAGCATCACTACCTGTATTGTAAACCGGCTGCTGGACATACCCAGAACGTGGCAAAAGTTTTTGGATTGATGTTGGGGGCGCACCTTCCAGATCAACAGGTTGCCTTTGTTTATGGACAAAATTTAAAAGCATTTATTCAAACTTTCCCAGAGATCTCACCGGATCAGGAAAGTGTAGCAATTGCTGATTGATTAACTTTATTAAGAATTTGAGAACTCAATGTATACCATTTTAGGTTATCTGTGGCAGTACATCACTAATCCTAAGGCAATCATTGCTTTGTCCTTGTTTGTGGCGCTTATTTCTTCATATTCGTCCATTCCGCGTCATATCTTCTGGGCGTTGGCAGCGACTTATGCGTTGGGCCTGATTGTGTATGGCATTTACTGGTTGATCCAGCGCAAACGCCATGCTGAACAGGGTGAAGAACTGGCCAATGCGATCGAGCAGGACAGCAAGGCTGAGTACGGACAACAAAAAGATAAAGCCGAATTGCAGTTAATCCAGCAACAGATGAAAGAGTCGATCCAGTTGATTCGCAAATCCAAACTGGGCGATAAAAAGGGCAATGCGGCTTTATACGAATTGCCTTGGTATATGGTGATTGGTAACCCGGCTGCAGGTAAGAGTTCGGCCATTTACAATTCCGGATTAAAGTTCCCATTTGAAGAAACCCATCAAAAGATGGTCTCTGCGGGTTTGAGTGGTACACGTAACTGTGACTGGTTCTTTTCTACCGAAGGGATCTTGCTGGATACTGCAGGCCGTTATTCGGTGTACTCGGAAGACCATTCTGAATGGTTGGGTTTCCTTAATATCCTGAAGAAAAACCGTTCTAAAGCACCGGTGAATGGTCTGATCGTGATTGTCAGTATTGCTGAACTGATCAGCCAGAGTCCTGAAAACTCCTTGAAACTGGCCAAGAATTTACGTGCCCGTATTCAGGATTTAACCGAGCGACTTGAAGTGGTGGTGCCGGTTTATCTGGTGTTCTCGAAAATGGACCTGATTGCGGGCTTTACCGAGTTCTTCGATTGTTATGAGTCGCAAGAATACAATCAGGCTTGGGGCGCAACCTTGCCTTACGAGCAGAACTCCTCCCAGAATGCGGTTGAATTATTCGAAAAACATTACACGATTCTGTATGACGGTTTAAAGAGTGTAAGCACGACGCATTTGAGCCGCCGTCATTCGCAAAATATTTCTCCAAGTGTGATGACCTTCCCACTGGAATTTAAAACCTTAAAACCTGCATTAAAAAGCTTTATTGGCACTTTGTTCGAAGATAATCCATATCAGTTCCAGCCGGTATTCCGTGGTTTTTATTTTACCAGTGCTTTGCAGGAAGGCATTATTGAAAGTCCAATGACGGAAAATATTGCACAAGAGTTCCAGCTTCAGCAGGTTCCGCTCAATGGTCAGGACGGTCCGAGCCCATCACTTGCACCGAATCATGGCTATTTCTTACAAGGCCTGTTTTCGAATGTAATTTTACGCGATAAGGATCTGGTAAAGCAGCATATCAATCCTGCGAAAAAGCGTCAGCGCTATATCGGATTCATTGCAGCATTGGTCGGTGTTTCACTGGTCTTGGGCGTATGGGTCTGGTCATATCGCAATAACCAGCAACTGATTGCCGATGTGCAGGCAGACCTGGATAAAGTGGTTCATCTGGAAAAAGCTTCTGGACAACAGCTTTCCACCCAGCTCGAAGCTCTACTGATCTTGCAGGAACGCTTGCAACAACTGGATGAGTTCAATGACCATCGTCCACTTAAATTCAGCTTTGGCTTGTACCAAGGCAATCAGTTACGTGAGAGCTTAAAGGCAGAATACTTGAAAGGGATCAAGCAGATTGTCCTGACGCCGACCCAACAAAATATTGCTCAGTATTTGCAACGTGTTAAGAACAACGAAGCAACCCTGAAAGCCAATCATGTCAATGTGGAAATCAAACAGGTCGCCAAGACTCAACAATATCTGGAGCCTTCGGATACCAATCCGCAAGATGCCTATAATGCATTAAAAGCCTACTTGATGATGAGCAATCCGGAATATATGGATAGTAGTCATTTAAGTGATCAGGTGTCGCGTTTCTGGCGTTCTTGGCTAGATGCCAACCGTGGCCAGATGCCACGTGGTGAAATGATTCAGGATGCGGAAAAAATTCTTTCTTATGCCATGACCTTGGCTAATCAGGAAGGTTTCCCGATCCTTGAAACAGATGCGCAAGTGGTTGATCAAACCCGTCAGGTGTTATTGTCTGTCATTCGTGGCATGCCAGCGCGTGATCGTGTCTATAACGAAATCAAGATGCGTGCAGCGGTACGTTTCCCGGCGGTGACCGTTGCACAGATTGTGGGTGAGCAAAACCGTTCAATTGTGCTAGGCAGCTATGCATTACCAGGTGTATTTACGCAAAAAGCTTGGGATGAATATGTCGAAAAAGCGATTGATGAAGCGGCGAATAAACCAACAGACAGTAAAGACTGGGTGTTGAATAGCCGTCAATCTGATGACTTGACCTTCTCGGGTAGCCCGGAGCAGATTCGCAAGCAACTGGTGGCCTTGTATAAACAGGAATATGTGACGGAATGGAAAAAGTTCCTGAGCGGTATTTATTATGCTAAAGCCGATCAGTTTAGCCAGCAGGTCAAGACCATTGATATCTTGGGTGAACCTCAAAACTCGCCGATCCGTACCCTGTTACAACGGATCGCGATCGAGACCAACTGGGATAACCCGATTGTTCAAGCTGAGCTTGCTGTCCCTGAAAAAGGCTTTGTGGCTTGGTTCAAGCGTAAAGTCTTGAATAATTCGGATGATAGAGCAGCGGCTCAAGCTATGGACCGTGCGCAAGGTGCAATTTCTCAAGAGTACCAGATGTTCTATCAACTGGTGCGTAAGCGTGATGATTTGCAGGATAAGTCGCTATTTGATGAATACATGAATAATCTTGCGCAAGTCCGCAGCAAGTTCAATGATCTGAAAACCGCAGGTGAGATTGGCCCAAGTGCGATGGCTTTAGTGAAACAGACCATCAATGACCAAACCTCGGTTTTCAACATCACTCAGAAATATGTGGATGAGAAAATGATGGTAGGTCTGAAGGATACTGACCAGCAGTTATTGCAAAAGCTGTTGATGGGACCGTTGACTCAATCATTTGCCAGCTTGATTGCACCGACACAAGATGAGTTAAACAAATTGTGGGGTATTCAAGCGTATCAACCATTCAAAACCAATTTGAGCCAGAAGTATCCATTTAACTCAAGTGTGACTTTACAGGCAACCAGTAATGAAATCGGTCAGATCTTTGGTGAAACAGGTAGCATTGCACGCTTTGTCAAAGAAGCCTTGGATCCATTTGTGATTCGCCGTGGCTATGTGCTGACTTCTAAAACCTGGAAAGATCTGGGCATTAGCCTGAACCCGCAATTTGTGATGGCGTTCCAGCAATATGTGGCGCCAATCAATGGCATGGCGACCGGTAGTCTGGATCAGCCAGCTGCTGCACCTGTGTCAAATCAGTCGAACTTCCAGTTCTATCCATTACCGAATCCACAGTACTTGTCGTACACCATTGATATCGATGGTCAGCGGATGGTGTTTGAAAATGGCATTCAACAATGGGTGAACTTCGTATGGCCGAATCAGGGGGCGATTCCAGGTGCGCGTATTACTGCTGTCGATCTTGAGGGCAAGACCCATACCATTTTCGAAGAGCCGGGTGAATATGGCATTAACCGTTTGATCGATGCGGCACAGCGTAAAGAGCAAAACGGTAGCTTCGAAATGACCTGGACCAGCAAAGCTGAACCATCATTAACCTTAAAAGTGAACTTCCGTCTGATTAGCGGTAATAGCTCAGGCAATATCGGTTCGAGCCGTGGTTATGCTGGCTTGCAACTGGTTGATAAAGTGGTGACAGAGAAAGCAGTACGCGTGGTTTCTGCGCAAGCAACCCCTGCGGGTGCTGCACCGAAGCCACAACCGGCTGCACCTGCTCAGCCAGGAGTAACACCGTAATGTTAGGGACAATCACGGAATATCAGGAGGGGCTGGGATGCAACAAGTGAAGACCACACCTTTGTATTACGGAAAGACACCCGCTCGGGGTGACTTTCTGAAGTCCAAAGGGCAATATGCGTTGATTCAGGTGCTTGATCAATGGATCACTGAAGCACTTGAACATGCCATGCGAGCGCCTGACTTCAAACAACGTTATGAGTCTTTACCAGCGCTGGATTTCTTTATCGCCAATCCTGCTGAGCCGATGTTTCTGGCAGCCAACCTGATCGCCAGCCAAGATAGCTCAGGGCGAGCATTTCCAATGGTATTAAGCCAACTGCTGGAAGTCGAACAACCTTATCAGAATCTGTTGCTGGCGCCGTATTATTACAAGTCGGTACTAGTTGATCTGTTCCAGCGTAATCGGGTACTACGCAGTATCCGTGATACCAATATCATGCTGGAAAAGTTGAATAATCTACCCAACGTGGTTCAGTTATTTACCTCGACCGAATGTAATGGTTTCTATGAAAATCATACCATGCACTCATTTGCACAATTGATGAAGATCAATGTCTATGAACTCGCACAAAGCATGATTGGCTTGGGATTGTTATTGCAGCCGATTTTAAAGAATGGCACCAGTCGCTTAAATAAGGTGTTGATCCTGCCGATCAATAACCATATGTATTGTTATGAAATTGCTGCTTTCTGGGTTGGCATGATTGGACGATTCTTAGGCATTAACAATACCGAAATCCTGATTGGCATTTTGCACCGAGAGGAGCCGATTCTATTTATTGGTTTCCAGGGCGCAGATATCATGGCATTGAGCGATATCTTTACCCAGAATATGCAGAGTGAACATTGGGTTTCATTGATTCAAGCGCAATGGATTGATGCTTATCTGGAGCAAAATGCAGGCCTTGCAACACTCGAACAGTCACTTTGTCAGCGTCAGATGAGCCTGAGTCAGGGCTTAAAGCTATTCCGACAAACTTTTTTAGATGAATAAATATGAGAAATAATTTGAAATCTGTATCGGCGGGTTGGATCTTTGCTTTAACACTCTTAGGGCAAAGTGCTGTGCTCAATGCAGCTCCGATCGTGGTGGAAGGTGTAGTGCCGAACGATGCCAGCAAACAGGCAATTCTGGTCAAGATGCAGTCGGTGTATGGCGCTGATCAAGTGGTCGATAAAATTCAGGTCCGTCCAGTGTCAGCACCAAATGGATGGAGTGATTCGGTAACGCGTGTGATTACACCTGACTTGAAAAAGGTCAAGCAGGGGCAATTGCGAGTCAGAGGAACACAGGTTGAATTAACCGGGAAAATGACAGACCCGAATGACATTCAACCGACCACCAATAATTTTCAGGCTTTGGTCCAGCAACCTTATCGTTTTAATGCACAGCTTTCTGTGAATCAGGCAGAGCAAAAAATTATTGATGATGCATTGAAAAACCGAATTATCGAATTTGAATCAGGCAGTGCAATCCTGACCGCGGCAGGACAACAGATTCTGGACGAAATGGCGGTGGCTTTAAACAAGGTGGGCGGCAAGAAAGTCAAAATTATTGGGCATACTGATAGTTCTGGTGATGCCAGTAAGAATACGGTATTAAGCCAGCAGCGTGCTGCAGCGGTACAAAGTTATCTGGTCAGTAAAAGTATTGCTGCTGACCGTTTGAGTACCGAAGGCAAGGGCTCTAGCCAGCCTGTTGCGGATAATGCAACAGCAGACGGGCGTCGGAAAAACCGTCGAATTGAATTTGAAGTGCTTTAATAGTTTAAATACCTACATGTGAGGGATGTGATTATGGCAACACCCTATATAGTTGTTGGTTGTCCAACCACAGGCGGTGGACAGGTGATTAGTGGTAACAGTAGCTTCTTGATTGAAGGGATTCCGATTGCCTGTGTCGGTGACAAGGCGACCTGCCCAAAACATCAAACTGTTGCGACCATTGTCGCTGGCGATCCGAATATGCAGGTGATGGGTAAAGCAGCAGCGCGTGTCAATGATCCCTTATCTTGTGGTTGTAAGTTGCTGCCGAAGCAGAACTTAGCTGTGAGAGGTTAAAACTTTTTAAAGCTCTTGGAATGAACAAAGGGCTTTAAAATTTAATCTATTTCGGCAAAGTTGCTGGTTAGAGCAATAATTTGGTCGTTGCAGCAGGCTCAACTAAACTGTGTATTTCGCATTTTACTGGACAGATCAATGCTTGATTTTTTAGATGAGCATGGCCGATGTTAAAACAATTGCCTATACTCTTATTGATGGCTTTTCTTGGAGGTTGTAAGGAAAAGCAGACCGAAAATTTTAATTATGAAGTTTCAGGTCATCAGCTTTGTGCTCTAAAAACAAGTGAGATGAGCGCTGCTAATGAGTTTGGATTGTTAGATAGTTCATTTAAGTATAAAGAAAATGTTTTTGATGAAAAATTATCGATTGATATATATGAAGAAAGTTTAAAAAAATTATCGAATAAACAAAGTAAGTATATTTTCTGTATTGATACTTCAAGCATAAAAGCAGGTACTCTGGAGACACAGATAAGATTGGAAATTAAAAAAGGAAAGTATCTGAGGCAGTATGAATTTATAAATTATTCATGCCTGTCGGGTCGTCATTCTAAGCTGAATCTATCAAAAAATGAAATCATTAAATGTAATGAAGGTGATTGGGGAAATGATAGATGATAGATGATAGATGATAGATTTTAATTATCTTTTAGATTTTGAATATGAATAACTATAAATTATTTGTTTTTATTACTTTTTTTTGTGGTTGCTTAACAGGATGTAATCTAAAAAGTAAGGATCTTGAGGTGAAAATTAATCAGGATCATTTATGTGTATTTACAAATAATTCTAAAACTTATTATGGTCTTGATAATACATTTCTTATTTATTTAGGGAAGATAGACTACAATAAAGATTTTAAAAGTACTTATGAAAAGTTATATACTAATGTCCCTCTACCTATAGATGAAAAAAATTGCGTTGCAATACCATTAAAAGAAATTGAACGTAATATTGCTTACGAAATTATTTTAGATACAAATAAAAGCTTTCATACAAGCATTTGTCTCATAGATGATGATAATAAGCTGGAAGTTAGATATGTTGAACCAGGAAAATCAACTTGTAATTAATTTGTTACCCATATGGTAAATAATTATTGCCGAGATTATAAAAGATGAAGTCTACATATCTAAATCTATTATTTATTTTTGGTTTTTGTGTCTTTATCACTGGATGTAATCCACAAAGTAAGGATCTTGAGGTAAAACTTATTCAAGATTATTTATGTATATTCACGAACAATCCTAAAACCCATTATGGATATGACAATAGTATTGTAGTGTCTACAGGAAAAATAGATCATACAAAAGAATTTCAAAGTAATTATGAGCAGCTTTATAAAAATGGAGTATTGCCTATAGATGAAAAAAGCTGTATCCAGATATCTGTAGATATTTTCGAAAAAAATATTGTATATGAAATCACTTTGGAAACAAATAAAATTTATCACAGAAAAATTTGTCTGCTTGAGAGTAATGGTCGGATAGACATAAAATATATTGACTCTAGTAAAAAGAATTGTGAGTAATTATTTTAATGATATCAAACTATTTATTTGTCAAGACTTAAAATTTAAAGAGACAATTATGAGTTTTTTGAAGTTTTTTATATATTCAATTATTTTTTTATTGGCAGCTTGTACTAGACAGAAAGTATACTTAGCACCAAGTGCCGAAGGCTATTTATACAATGCTGTTACTAAAGAGCCTTTACGGAATCTCGAAGGTTATGCAAGCTATGCTTCTGGAAATGATCCTTATAATTATGTAAAAACAAATAATGTTGGGAAATTTAAAACGAAATCTATGACATATACTTATCGTATCAATAAGCCTGATTATAAAAACTGGAATCAATCTTTAAGTATATTTATTGAATTTCCAAATTATGAACCAGTTATATTCCAGATTGATAAATTTGTACAAGATCAAAATGCGATTAATCTAGATAAAGAAACTACAGTTAATGTAGGGAGGATTTATCTTAATCCAAAATAAATTATTTTAACTTTTTTCTACCTGCTTAATTTTTTATTGTTTATTGGGTTGGTTAAATAATTTATATGCAAATAAATAATGGTTCTGTTTCTGCTCGAGATATTTTAAGGTGTCTTAAATAGCAAAGATTATTTTTTAATTGAATTGGATAAATTGGATGTAATGGAGGGATAAAGGGAAGGCCTAGTTTTGACTTCTATCAGAATATTGATATAGGTATTATTCATTTAGATCCAAAATATTAACTTGTTCGACTTTATTTTGATTAATAGTATATTAAAAAATATATAATGATAAAATTCTATATCTTTTTCTGACTCATTCCCAAGATAACAATTCATGTTATCTGTTCAAGATAGACAACGACGCCTATTCAATATCATTAACTTGATGTACGAATAGGCGTGTTTTTGTTTTTGCATCCAAAAATACTAATTACAACACATACGGTTCGATACTTGATAGCGTTACAAACCGATGAATGAATAAGAAGAACAAAACTGGCGAAATGTTATTTTTAGTGTATCTTTATTCAGCGATATATTTTTAAAAACATATCGAAATCTGAGGACAGGATGATGACAATAACGATGAAAAAATTAGGTCTATGCACTGCCATTTTCGGGGCGGGATTATTGATTCAGACCCCTGCATTTGCTGCCGAATCAGTTACAGTATATGCCGCTGCCAGCTTAACCAATGCGGTCAATGAACTCGATGTAATCTATCAAAAGAAGAATAAAACCCAGATCAAGACCTCATATGCCGGTTCCTCAACTTTAGCCAAACAGATTGAAGCAGGTGCACCAGCTGATGTATTTATCTCGGCTGATACACAGTGGATGGATTATTTGCAAAACAAACAATTGCTTGCTGCAACAGATCGCATCAATTTATTGGGTAATCGTTTAGTGATGATTACGCCTAAAGATCGGCCGATTAAATTAAAAATGGATAAAAGCTTTGATCCAGGTAAGGTGATTCAGGGCAAGCTGTGTACAGGCGATACCAAAAGTGTGCCTGTAGGGAAATATGCCAAGCAGGCATTGACTTCACTGGGCTGGTGGGACAAGGTTCAACCTCGTCTAGTGGAAACAGAAGATGTCCGTGCTGCCTTAAACTTTGTAGCTCGCGGTGAATGTCAGGTCGGTATTGTCTACGCAACTGATGCTGCCATCAGCAAAGATGTGGTTGTAGCCGGTATCTTCCCTGAAAATACCCATCCAGCGATTATTTATCCGGTTGGGCTGATCAAGAAAAATACCGAATCGATTAAATTCTATAAGTTTTTACAAAGTGGGCAGGCCAAAGCCGTATTTAAACAATATGGGTTTAGCGTGTCGCAGTAATTGAATGATGATCCTCAGTCCCGAAGAAATTGAAGTCCTCAAGCTATCGTGTAAAGTGGCAGCCGCATGTCTGGTGTTTAGCCTCATTCCTGCCACGTTAGTGGCTTGGGTATTGGCCCGAAAAGAGTTTTGGGGAAAATCACTGTTCGAGACCTTGGTGTTCTTGCCTTTGGTTTTGCCACCTGTGGTGCCGGGTTACTTATTACTGCAATTATTTGGTAGTCGCGGATTATTCGGACAATATCTGGCACCTTTCGGTTTAGAGTTTGCTTTTAACTGGAAAGGGGCAGTGTTGGCCTCGGCAGTCATGGGCTTTCCCTTGTTGGTGCAATCGATTCGACTGGCGATTGAACTGGTAGATCAACGTTTGGAAATGGCCGCGAAAACCTTGGGCGCATCCTCCCTTGGCGCTTTTATACAGGTGACCTTGCCATTGGCAAGTAGCGGGATTTTGGTGGGTAGTATTCTGTGTTTCTGTCGTAGTTTGGGGGAATTTGGTGCAACCATTACCTTTGTTGGCAATATTGCTGGTGAAACCCGGACTTTACCGCTGGCGATGTATAGCTTGATGCAGCAGCCGGATACCGAAGCAGCGGTGTGGCGACTGATTATATTGTCTTTAACGGTGGCGTTCTTTGCGCTCTGGTTTGCACAGTGGTTCAGCCGATATCAGAAAAATAAGCGTGGGTATTCAGCATGATTGATTGTCATATACAACTGCAACAAGGGCAATTCTCTCTGGATCAACGCTTTCAATCCGATCAGTTGGTGATTGGTTTATTTGGGGCTTCCGGTTCCGGGAAAACCACGATATTGCATAGCATTGCCGGATTAATCCGACCGCAATCGGGTTGGATTAAGATTCAGGATCAGATCTGGTTTGATCAAGCTCAAAATATCCATCTAAGTACACAGCAGCGTCGCGTGGGCTTGGTTTTTCAGGATGCCCAACTGTTTCCGCATAAAAACGTCAAACAGAATTTACTGTTTGGTTTTAAGCATATTGCACCACAACAACGTCAGTTTGAAGTGGACTATATTGTTGAGTTACTCAAATTGCGACATTTGCTGGAACGTATGCCGATTAAGCTGTCTGGAGGCGAAAAACAGCGAGTGGCTTTGGGACGAGCATTATTATACTCGCCACAATTGCTGCTTTTAGATGAGCCACTGTCTGCACTGGATACGGCGCATAAAGCCGAGATCATTCCTTTTTTTCAACGTGTCAAACAGGAAATCAGGATCCCGATGTTATATGTGAGTCATGATCATGCCGAGATCGAACAACTGAGCAAGACGATCTGGTATTTATAGATAGCGTTGTAATAAGGTGAAAAACTTTTCTACTTCTTCCTCATCGACATGATCGGCACCTTTTAATACATGTTCTTTTAAGTGTTGTTCGATCAACTGGTTCATTAAACCATTTACCGCACCTTTGACTGCTGCGACCTGCTGTAAAACCTCTATGCAAGAACTTTCAGGATTGGTGAGCGATTTCTCGACTGCTGCGAACTGTCCCTGAATCCGCTTAAGACGATTTAAAATTTTCTTATCTTGGTGTAGGTGAGACATACTTTTTTCCTAAAAAAAATATATACTAGGGGGAGTATATTGGAAGACTAAAATAAATGCAGCATAGTAACCTAGAACGACGTCATTCTCATCAGTTTGATCAAGGAAATCCCTTGGCGCAAAAAAGAATCTTAATTGCCACTCTTTTAACTGCGGTGATGATGGTGCTGGAAATTCTGGGCGGCTGGTTTTTTAATTCGATGGCTTTACTTGCCGATGGCTGGCATATGAGCTCGCATATGCTGGCCTTGGGACTGGCTTATTTTGCTTATCGTATGGCACGACATTATGCCCACGATCAACGCTTTAGTTTTGGTACCTGGAAAATTGAAATTCTGGCGGGATATAGCAGTGCGATTTTACTGATGGTAGTAGCCCTGTTAATGGGGGTTCAGTCACTGGAGCGCTTATTCAATCCAGTCACCATTCATTTTAATGAGGCGATTCCGATTGCGATTATTGGCCTGATCGTCAATCTGATTTGTGCTTGGCTATTACATGAAGGTGGTCATGATGATCACCATCACCATCACCATCACCATCACCATCACCATTCGCATAGCCAGCATCATGAAGCACATCAACATGCTCATGACCATCATGATTTAAATCAAAAAGCTGCATTTCTGCATGTAGTTGCCGATGCGGTAACCTCTGTTCTGGCCATTATTGCCTTATTTGCAGCCAAATATTTCGGCTGGAATTTTCTGGATGCTTTGCTCGGAATTGTGGGCGCATTGCTGGTGGCGAAATGGTCTTGGGGGCTGATGCAGGAAACCGGAAAAACCTTACTGGATGCCGAAATGGGCCATCCTGTAGTCGAGGAAATACGTGAGGTGATTGCCGGGTTTTCACAGGTTGACATTACCGATCTGCATGTGTGGAAAGTGGGGAAAGGCAAGTTCTCGTGTATTGTCGGTCTGGAAACGACATTGACCGATCTTAATCCTGATCAGGTCAAAGCCGCGCTGGCGATTCATGAGGAAATTGTGCACGCCTCAGTCGAAATTCATCATATTTAAGATTGAGTGGCATCGAGTAGGATTTTACGCTACCCGATGCATCTGCTTAAGCACCGATATATAAGATCAGGCCACAAAATGCTGAGGCAAATATCACATACAACACATTGATCTGGAATTTGAATAAGGCAATCAGCGCTGCAAGGGTAATACAGGCTGCTTCATAATTAAACGGGTGGTTAAAGCCCTTTGGCCACAGCACATGATAGCTAAAGAATAAAGCCAGATTTAAAATGACTCCGACCACGGCGGCCGTAATGGCGGTGAGGGGTGCCGTGAATTTCAGTTCATTATGGGTTGATTCAATGATTGGCGCGCCTGCCAGAATAAATACAAAGGAAAATAAGAAGGTAAACCATGTGACAATTACGGCACCGAGCGCACCTGCCAAAAACAGCTGTTCAGCACCCAATACAGCATGATTGTACGCCCCTAGAAAACCCACGAATGCCACCACCATGATCAGAGGGCCGGGAGTACTTTCGCCCAGTGCCAGACCATCAATCATTTGAGTGGGACTTAGCCATGCATAATGATTGACTGCACCCTGATAGACATAGGGCAATACAGCATAAGCACCGCCAAAAGTGAGTAAGGCGGCCTTGGTAAAGAACCATGCCATCTGGGTATAAGCATGTTGCCAACCCAATCCCAAAGTTAAAAGCAGCATCGGCACACACCAAAGTAATGCTGCAATGAGCAGGATTTTGACGAGATTGCGCCAGCGGAAAATGGCATGGGCTGGCGTTGGGGTATCATCATCAATCAGGGCAGTTCCATAGCTTTTATGACTTTTTTGATGGGCTGCCTGAGCCGTAAATAAATCCGGTTTTTTCCTGCTGAGCAGATAGCCGGTCAAGGCAGCTGCTAAAACGATCAGGGGAAAAGGGACATTAAACATAAAGATGGCAATAAATGCAGCGGCAGCAATTCCCCACAAAAATGGATTTTTAAGTGAGCGACTGCCAATACGATAAGTGGCATGAAACACAATTGCCGTGACTGCAGGTTTAATGCCATAAAATAGTCCTGCAATGATCGGTACATCACCAAACTGTACATAAATCCAGGACAGGGCAATCAGGATAAACAGCGAGGGAAGTACAAACAGAATCCCTGCCACCAGCCCGCCCGCTGTTCGATGCATGAGCCAGCCAATATAGGTGGCCAGCTGTTGCGCCTCGGGACCGGGCAGAAGCATGCAATAATTCAATGCATGTAAGAATCTCTTTTCAGAGATCCAGCGTTTGTTTTCGACCAGTTCCTGATGCATCACTGCAATCTGGCCTGCCGGTCCGCCAAAACTGATAAACCCCAGTTTCAGCCAGAACAGCAAGGCTTGCCAAAAGGGTACAGCGGCGATGGGCTGATCGAGCTCATTGATTTGTTTTTGTTGCATGATCATTCTCGAGAAAAATTGGCATAGAGGCCATCAAACACATAATTAGAGAGTTCAAGTAATTGATCATCATCCATAATTTTAGTTCTTAAGCCCTGGATGACTTTTTCAATTCCGATTGCTTCGGGTGGCTCCACACCACCAACATCAAGAAAATGCACAATTTCCGCAATCTGCTTTAAAGCAGAGTGTTGATGCAGAGCAAAGCTGTGCAATAAGGTTTCAAACGTGACCCAATGATCGATATGACTAAAGCGGGCGCCATCAAAATCAAATCCCAGGGCAGTGGCTGGGCAATCGTTTGGTGTGTCTAACCAGATGAAGGTTGCCTCAGGGTCAATAAAATTCTGGATGAGCCAGGCGGATGCTAAACGATCAATCCATGGACGTTTTCTGGTGGCCCACACCCTATTTTGAAAGTCCTGTTTGTGTAGGATCTGAATATCGCCGTATAGGGCATGCGGTTCATCGGTTTCCCCCCAACGTAAAATGCTCTGTTCAACTGCATTGAGTTCCCGAACCGTTTGCTGCTGTGCTTCGGTTGGGAAATAGTCAATTTCAATTAATGCATCGAGCTGCTTGCGTAGCTTGCGGATCTGTTTCAGCAGTTCTTTTTTATCGGTCTGGTTGAGTGCCTGTCTTAGCTGGCTGAGCTGCTGATAGAGCGCTTCATAGTCTTCTTTCCGGTTAAATAGCTGTACGAGATCCAGATGTTCTGAGGCAATGGTTTGAAATAGATAGGCACTGCCATGTTCTGCAATTAAATTTTCGGCAATGGCATCAAACTTTTCTGAATGCTCTACCGGCAGAATATATACCCCATCTCTTAGTGTGGCTGCACCGCAGGCTTTGAGTGATCGCCATACCCGCATCCGTGTTGTGGTGTTCTGGGTGGGGAGGGAGGAAATGAGTAAGGTTATTTTCATGTAATATACTCAACTTATTTGTTAAATATATTACACTTAAATTTTGTTTTATAAATCTAAAAAATTTATATCCTTTTAGGGTTTATATATAAGTTATTTGAATGTTTTATGACAGATTCAAGGCTTTTAAAAATGCCCAAGGAAAGATACCTTGGTCATGTCCATCATCAAAACAGATTTGTATGCCGTAACCTTGTGAGTAGATCGCAGAGATGGCAACATGCTCTGGATATTGAATTTCTTGCTGACGTAGGCGTTTGGCTCGACAAAATCCGCAAGGACAACTGGCTCTGAGTTGGGCATGGCTAAAATCCTTTTCTGTGCCATCCTGCCAAGACAGCAACAGGCGTTGCTGCTCGGTATCGACTTTAAGCTGATCTGGTTCAAGCGACATCTTGTTTCTCCTGAATGAGTGCCAGCCCGATACGAATCGATTTACGTACTTCGGGATCCGGATCTTCCGCATGCTGCAATAAAATATGCTGGGCGTGTTCTCCACCAATTTCCCCTAAGGCGATCGCCACTTCTTTGCGCAGGTTACTGATGTCATGCTGGAAATTTTCCTGAAGCTTGGCAATCGCAGCTTTGGATTGAAGTAAGCCTAAACTGCGAGCCACCGCAATCCGTACTTGCCAGTAAGTATCATCTAGCTGTTGCAACAGTGGTTGTTCAAGTTCAACTGCTTTTAATTTCCCTATGGTCAAGGCAGCTTCGACCCGCAGTTGCCATGCTTCCGCGGTAAGAGAACTGTGTAAGGCCGATAAAATTTCGGATGTTAAAACTTGACTGGCTGCCAAACCGCCTGTGGCGATACGACGGATTTCAGTTTCAACATCAAACTGGGCAATCTGTGCCAAAGCAGATAATCCCTCAGGCTTCTGCAACCAGCTTAAGCTGCTGACGGCTTCCTTACGTACCAAAGGATTGGCATGTTGTAGCTGTTGCAAAATATCATCAAACAGCTGCTCAGCACGTAATTCCCTGATGGCCCTTAGTACTGAAGCAAGCACAAAGTCATCTTGATGCTTTAAATAACTTGCCAAATGTCCAGCCGATGCGGAGTGTTTAATTTCACTTAAGCTTTGCGCGGCTGCAACACGCACATTTTCATGTGGATCGCTTAAGGCTTGAGCCAAGGTATTTAAAGACGTCGCATCCTCCCAGCCCTCTAAACGGGTGGCTGCCAACTCACGCACCTTGCTGGCAGGATCATGTAACACTGCGTGCTGTAACCAAGCCAATAATTCTGTTTGTTCCTCATCGGCAATATTCATCATTGCGACAAAGCGGATATTTTCATCGTCCTGATTCAGTTGATGGAGATAATCGGCATAATCCGCATCAATATCTGTCAGGATTGGGTAATTTAAACTCATCTTTTATGCTTCCTAAACAGCGGCTTTCTGATTTAAACCGAGTGGATTTAACCGGCTCAGTTCGGCTTGGGTGGCCTGTTTTAATACTTGTATGCAATGTTTTTTTATTTGGGTAAATTCACTTGAAGTGACCAGATCAACATGTCTTGGGCGGGGGAAATCCAGTTTGATTTCTTCAATAATACGTCCCGGACGATGACTCATGATCAGGACCCGATCCGCCAGAAACAAGGCCTCATCAATATCGTGGGTAATGAACAGTACCGAGGTCTGAATGCTTTGCCAGATTTCAAGTAGCAGTTCCTGCATCTTTAAACGGGTTTGCGCATCCAGCGCGCCAAAGGGTTCATCCATCAGCAACACACGCGGTTGATTAATCAGCACCCGTGCAATTTCAACCCGCTGTTGCATGCCACCGGATAACTCGGCAGGATATTGATGTTCAAAACCTTTTAAGCCGACCAGTTCAATCATTTGTGCTGCCTGTTCCTGTCTTTTAGCCTTGGACATTCCTTTCATTTTCAAGCCAAAGCAGACATTGTCCAGTACACTTTTCCAAGGAAAGAGCGTGTGCTGCTGGAATACCAGACCACGATCGGAAGAGGGTTTTTCAATGGTTTTTTGATCCAGTAACATGCTGCCTGAGCTGATCGGTAAATGGCCTGCCAGTGCGCCAAGCAGTGTCGATTTGCCACAACCCGAAGGACCCAGTAAACAGACAAACTCACCCGCCTGAACCTCAAAAGAGACATGATCCAGTGCCTGAAAGCGTTGTTTATCCTGACCCAGATGCAGGTTGATATTGTTTAAATGAATATGACCGTACTGACGCATGTTATGCCTTCCTTAACTGATACCAAGGGGTAAGTTTTTTTCCGAGATAGCGCAGAAAAGCACTGCTGAACATGCCTAATGCGCCAATCAATAGCATGCCGACAATAATGTCTGCGTAGTTTTGCAAGGTGAAGGATTCCCAGGTGAAATAGCCAATCCCAAGCTGACCAGAAATCATTTCAGCCGTAACCAGACAGAACCAGCAGGTGCCCATGCCAATTGCAAGACCTGTGGTGATGCTCGGTAAGGAACCCGGAATAATCACCTCGCGCAAAATGGCAAACTGACCTGCACCCAGACTTTTGGCAGAAGCAATCAGACGTTGATCAACGCCTTCAACGCCATGAATGGTATTGAGCAGGACTGGAAATAACGCACCTAAAAAGGTAATAAAAATCATTGAGGCTTCTGAGGAGGGAAACATCAGAATCGCCAAGGGAATCCAGGCAACGGCCGGAATCGGACGCAAGATTTCCAAGGGTGGCATCAATAGAGCCGCCAGCGTTCTGGAATAGCCAATCAATAATCCTAAAAGGACACCGACCACGGAGGCGAGTAAGAAGCCAATCAGCACTCGAGCAATACTGGCTTTGACATGAGCAAGCGCGGTATCCAGTTCGGCAAAAGCAATTAAAGATTGAATCACCTCTCGTGGCGAAGGCACATTGGCAAAATTGATTAGCCCTAAATTTAAATGATGCTGTGAAGCCAGTTGCCAAAATACCAGACTGAATACCAGTGACACGGCACCTAAGCTGTATGAAATGACACGACTTTTTGAAAATTTCAGCACAGGGCGGATTGCCTTAGACTGAATCGGTTGGGTATCCGCTAAACTATTCATATTGTTTTCTCCTGAATCTCAAAATCCCCCTAAATCCCCCTTTAAAAGGGGGACTTTTCACGAGTCTAACGACTGACTAAGATTCGTGAGGCTCCTCCCTTTCTAAAGGGAGGTTGGTAGGGATTTGATCACTTCACCAACTTTTGAGCATGATTAAAGTCATAGACTTTGCCGCCATGTGCTTTGGCCCAATTGTTGGCATCCCCACGCAGTAAGAAGGCACTGATCTGACCGTTTTTATCGGTGGCATACCATGCCAGATTCGCCAGTAATTTGATTTTTAAATTACGGTCTTGGTTGTACACCACACGGATGTTTTTACCGCTCTGCTTTAATTTATTTAAATCTGCAAAGGCCGTTTCAGGTGTGGCATAACTACGCACTTGGGCTTCACCTTTCACCCAAATTTGTGTAACGCGATCAAAACTCTGAATTGGTTTTTGTGTCAGGGCATCTTTGGCAACGAGAGGCGATTGAGCGTAATTTTTGAGTTGTTGCGCGTAATTCAAGCCCGCACTTTGAAAGGCTTTTTTAATGTATTGATCATCAATGAATTGATTGACATTAAGATCAACATCATCACGTCCCAGATATTTCAAGGTGTCGACTGCAGTTTGCGTGGCACGTTTATATTCAGGTTTCCAGCTCAGGTCACGGGTTTGTACGCCGAGAGGTCCATGAAATAAATACACCACTTCGGCAGGGATGCCTGTTTTAGCTGCAATCAGTTCACTATATTTTTCAGGTTGTTTACGGATCAGTTGATCGGCTTCAATGGTCGCGCGTAAATAGGCCTGAATAATTTCCGGATATTGCTGGGCATAGGCTTTGCTGGCTAAAGAACCATGAAAGGTTGGGGTCTTGGCCTGTGCGCCGTCGTAAATTTTGCGGGCAAAACCTTGGTAGGGAAATAATTCTGCAAAAGGAACAAAGTCGGCATGGGCATCAATCTTGTTACTTTTCAGGGCTGGGCCTGCGACTTCAGGCGCTTGGGCAATAATTTTGACATCCTTTTTCGGGTCCCAACCTTGCGCAGCAATGGCACGCAGTAAAAGACCATGTGCAGTTGAAGCAAAAGGGACCGAAATGGTTTTTCCTTTTAAATCTTGGATCGAGTTAACCTCAGAATCCAGCGGAACCACGATGCCGTTACCACTTCCCGTGGTACTGCCAGAGAGCACACTCAGGAAAATACTTTCTTTGCCTGTCTTTTTAAACGCGACATTGTTATTCACCGCGGGGAAGTCTGCCATGGCACCAATATCCAGACGACCAGCCACCATTTCACTGGTTAATGGTGCACCAGAAGTAAAGTTTTTCCAGACAATATCGTATTTGGCATCTTTATATTTGCCTGTTTTGGGCAAATATTTAGGCAGTAGATTTAACTCGCGAATCAGCAAGCCGCCTGTAGCACAGTTAATGGTGGTATCTTGGGTACCAATGGCGATGCGGATATTTTCTGCATGTGCCGGGCTAAAGATCAGCAGTAAACTACTGCTCAGAATCAGGCTTTTGGCCAAGTGGTTGAGTCTCATGTTGTTCCCCTCATTTAAGTAAATATGGAATGTTGACCTGAATGGCATCGGTCGGGCAGTCTTTCTCGCATGGCATGCAATACCAGCATTCATCAAACTGCATATAGGCTTTGTTACTTTCTGGATGAATCGCCAATAAGTCCATTGGGCAAACATCAACACAGACGGTGCAGCCTTTGTCGGCAATACATTTATCTTCATCCACCAACACAGGTGCAGCAGTGCGGTGGGCAATTTCTTTAAAAATAAAAGCCATGTGATGTTCCTTATTCGACTGTTTCAGCGACTAATTTTTTATTGATACGTAGCAGGTTGTAGGAGTTGGCTTCATCTTGTTCAATCGGGATCAGATAGGGCTCAACTGCTTTTTTGAAGCTGATCATATTGCCGTGCTGATCCTTTTTCAGATGGGCATGACAGAACCAGTCTCGATCATTTTTTTCAGGGCAATCTGCACGGTAGTGATACAGCCCCCAACGGCTTTCTTCACGGAAGAGCGAAGCCCGTGCAGCCATTTCGGCACAGTCACGAATCACAGCGACTTCGGCTGCACGCATTAATTCGTGTGGGTGACTGGCATTGATCTGGGCAATATCGGTTTTGATTTCTTCAAAGCGTTTCAGTGCAATTTCAATTTTCTGTCGGGTTTTCGGTGGCTGTAAGTAGTCATTGACCATACGACGCAACTTGTATTCCACTTGTTCCGATGACAGCCCTTCTGGACGGTGTAAGGGTGCAAAAATACGGGCTTTTTCAGCTTCAATTTCCTGCGCATTCAGTTCTGAATCGGCTTGTGCTACGACATATTCAGCGGCATTGACCCCAGCAAACCAGCCATAGGTAAAGGCACCCAGCATGTAGTTATGCGGAACGGCAGCCATATCGCCCGCGCTATACAGGCCTTTGACCGAGGTTTCGGCTTTTTCATTGACCCACACCCCGGAAGCACTGTGACCGCTACAGAAACCGATTTCTGAAATCTGCATTTCCACCATGTCTTGTCGGTAATCGGTACCACGTCCTTCATGGAAACGTCCGCGACTTGGGCGTTCATTGCTATGTAGAATTTCTTCAATGGTTTGAATGGTTTCTTCGGCCAGATGATCCATTTTCAGGAACACCGGGCCATTGCCACTTTGCAGTTCCTGATAAAATTCCCACATCATTTGGCCTGACCAGTAGTCACATTCAATAAAACGTTCGCCTTTGCTGTTGGCGGTATATCCCCCCAAAGGACCGGTCACATAGGCACAGGCAGGGCCGTTGTAATCTTTAATCAATGGATTGATCTGGAAGCATTCCAGATTGGAGAGTTCAGCTCCAGCATGGTAAGCCATGGCATAGCCATCGCCCGCATTGGTCGGGTTTTCATAGGTGCCCATCAGATAGCCAGATGCAGGTAGGCCCAAACGTCCAGCAGCCCCACAACATAAAATCGCAGCCTTGGTTTTGATCACATAGAAATCACCCGTACGACAATCAAAACCGAGTACACCATTGATGGCGCCTTCGGCATTTTTCAGCAGGCGAGTAGTGACAATGCGGTTATTGATCTTGACCTGAGCACGTTTCAGTTGGCGATACAGGACTTTTTTAATGTCATGGCCTTCAGGCATCGGCAGTACATAAGCGCCCATGTGATGGACTTTTTTGACCGCGTATTCACCAGTTTCATCTTTTTCAAATTTCACCCCCCATTGATCCAGTTGCTGAATGGTGGTGAAACTGTGTTTGGCATAGGCATAGACGGTGGCTTGATTGACAATGCCATCATTGGCAATGGTAATTTCCTTGGTGTATTGCTCAGGTGTGGCATAACCTGGAATGACGGCATTATTCAGGCCGTCCATGCCCATTGAAATTGCGCCACTGCGTTTCACATTGGCTTTTTCAATCAGTAAAACTTTCAGGTTGGGGTTGGCTGTTTTGGCTTTGATGGCTGCCATTGGGCCAGCCGTCCCCCCACCGATGACGACAATGTCATAGTCCAGTGTAATCGTATTCATGTTGTGCCTTTTTGAGTGCGTTTTAATTCACAAGGTTGCTGATGTTAGGTATTTCTTTTTCGATCTACTCTTAAACGGTATTGGAAGGTCTCTCCTGAGAAGTAGAGATATTCGAAGTCAATTGGGTGTCCAGCATGATCATGAGTCAGTCGCTCCACTCTTAACAGCGGTGCATTGATATCGACTTGCAGCAGTTCACTGAGTTCTTCATCAGCCAGGGTGGCGTCAATGTTTAAATCGGCATGTCCCAAGGCAATGGATAAATCCTCTTCAATTGCTAAAAACACATCGCGGGTAGAGAGGTTAATCTGTTGCAAAGCTAAACCAATCGCTTCGGGTAAATAGGTCAGTTCAAATGAAACTGGTTTACGGTTAAGCAGGCGAATACGTTTGATTTCCACCACGGTGCTGTTCACTGAAAGTTTTAATTTCGATGCAATTTGCGGTGTGGCGGGAATAAAGCGAAATTCTTTGACCACGTTAAACACCTCATGCCCCATATGGGTCATGGCTTCTGCAAAGCCTTGTAGCTGGGAAATGTTTTGGAAGGTTTTCGGTGCGCTGACGAAAGTACCTTTGCCTTGAATCTTGTAAACCAGGTGTTCGAGCTGAAGTTGATTGAGCGCCTGGCGAATGGTGATTCGGCTGACATTAAATAACTCACTCAGTTCTTTTTCAGATGGCAATTGCTGATGAATCTGATAGCTCCCCTCGACGATCTGCTGAAGCAGGGCCTGATAGACTTGATCATACAATGGGCGTTCGCCACTTACTTTATTCACAATCGGTTGGTTCATTGCACTTAAACTTGTTATAACAACTTGGTTGTTAGATTAGCGATTATGCAAAATGAAGAAAAATAACTTATGCAGCAAAAAATATCTGTTTTTGTGCATTGTCTATTGCACAGGATGAAAATAAAGATGCTTTTTATTGTTTTATAAATGGATTATTTCTATTGAGATATAAATGAAAATCAATATTTTAAGATATATTGATTTTCATTTGGTTTGCTATTGTCACCAGATTTATAAATGAAAGTGATCGTTTTAGCTTGGTGTATTTTGCGGAAATAAGACCGGTTCTGCAGCTAATTTTTCCGCCAGATATTGAATGAACACACTCAATTTAGGTGGAACATGACGGGTAGGTGGATAGAGCAACCATGCGCCACCACTGTAATGGGTCTTAAAATGCCAATCAGGCAAGACCTGAACCAAACTCCCTTGTTCTAAGGCATGGCGTGCCACGAAGTACGGCAAACTGGCAATGCCTAGATGCTGTAAAGCAGCACTGAGACGCACGCCGGTATGGTTGGCTGCATAACGACCACGGACTGGCACCGTAATCGATTTCTGTTCCTGCTGAAATTTCCACTTCGAATCATTGGGCTGTTCACCCAAATAAATACATTGATGCTGCTTTAAATCATGTGGATGTTGCGGGAGGCCATGTTGCTGCAGATATTCAGGCGTGGCACAAATTAAATGATCAATATCAATCAGTTTTCGTCCCATCAGGCCACCCGGTGGCTGTTCGGTAATACGAATCGCCAGATCGACTCCATCATCAATCAAGTCAATGTAACGGTCTTCCAACAACAACTGAATATCAATTTTGGGATACAGTGCCAGAAATTCGGGCAAATGTGGATGCAGCATAAAATGCCCAACGGCTTTGGGCACACTGATCCGAATTACGCCTTGTGGTTCAATATGAAACTGTCCCGAGCTTTCCATTACCGCTTGTGCCGCATTGACCATGTCGACACAGCGCTCATAGACCTGTTGACCACTTTCACTTAAGCGCAGTTTACGTGTGGTGCGATGCAATAAGCGTGTACCTAAGGCCCGTTCTAAACGGGCAATCGCGCGGCTCACGGCAGAAGGGGTAGAACCGAGCTGTCGTGCCGTTTCAGAAAAGCTTTCCGTTTCGACAACTTTGACAAAAGTTGCCATTTCATTTAACAGAACCAGACTTTGATTTGTGCTCATGAAGCAAAAGTTATTTGGATTTTGATTGGATTATCGCGCTTTAAAAATCGCAATACAATCTTTTTCCTGTAGTCATGATGGAGATAAATCAAATGTGGCAGTTGTATGGACATGAGTTTCTGGCCTTGGCATTGATCCATTTTATGGCAGTCGTTTTACCGGGTCCTGATTTTATTATTACAGTACGACAAAGTGTGCGATATGGTTATTTAATTGGCTGTATCACTGCAATCGGCATTGGTGTCGGCATTTCGGTGCATGTGTTTTACACCTTGGTGGGTGTGGGTGTGCTGATCCAGCAAAGTGTCTGGTTAATGTCGGTATTGCGCATAGCTGGGGCGGCTTATTTGATTTATTTGGGCTGGCAATGTTTACGTAGTCAACCGAATGCCAATCTGGATATTCTAGCGGGGGAAGCGCTGGGCAAACCGAGCTTGATCCAGGCCTTTAATATGGGCTTTTTGACCAACGCGTTAAATCCGAAAGCGACCGTGTTTTTTCTGGCGATTTTTACCACCATTGTGAATCCAGCAACACCGTTAAAGGTTCAAATCGGTTATGGCATCTGGATGTGTCTGGTGAATGCATCATGGTTTATCTTGGTCAGTCTCATGTTTTCCCAACCGATTGTACGGAAACGCTTTTTAGAGTTTGGCGTGTATTTCGAGCGGGTGATGGGCGTTATCTTGAGTGCAGTGGCAATACGCTTGATCTGGAGCGTTGCCTTTGCCTGAATAGAAAAAAGACTGCACTGAGGCAGTCTTTTTTATTGCAGAGCGTTTAAGTACTGCGTTTGTTTCTGCTCAGTTGATGTAATACCGACACCAGCAAATCAATTTCTTCCGTGGTGTTGTAAAACGCCAAAGATGGGCGCACAGTCTGTTCCACACCAAAACGACGCAAGATCGGCTGAGCACAATGGTGTCCTGAACGTACTGCAATGCCATGTTGATTCAGTGCCTTACCCACTTGCTCGGTTGAATAACCTGCAAGGGTAAAGGACATGACACTGGCTTTGTTTCTGGCCGTGCCAATCGGTCTCAAACCTGCAACGCTGCTTAATGCATGCTGGCCATATTCCAGCAAGTCATGTTCATAGCGGGCAATATTATGAATGCCAAGGCGTTCCACATATTCCAATGCAGCACCTAAACCGACTGCATCGGCAATATTACCCGTGCCTGCTTCAAACTTATTTGGAGCAGGTTGGTAAACCACTTGTTCAAAGCTCACATCCTGAATCATATTACCGCCGCCTTCCCACACAGGCATAGTCTCTAGGATTTCAGGCTTGGCATAGACTGTACCAATGCCTGTTGGCCCAAACACTTTATGCCCTGAGAATACAAAGAAGTCGGCATCAATCGCTTGAACATCGATTGGCATATGTGAAACCGATTGAGCACCATCGACCAAGACCCGCACACCTTTGGCATGCGCGATTTTGATGACCTCAGCGACAGGTGTTACCGTACCTAAGGCGTTGGATACTTGGGTAATTGAGATCAGTTTAGTCCGTTCATTGATCAGCTTTGGCAGTTCTTCTAAAATGATTTGACCGGTATCATCCACTGGAATGACACGGAGTTTGGCACCGATTTTTTTGCTGAGTTGAAACCACGGTACGATGTTGGCGTGATGCTCAAGATGCGACACGATGATCTCATCGCCTTCGCCAATATTTTGCTCCCCCCACGTCTTGGCAATCAGGTTAATGCCTTCAGTGGTGCCACGAACAAAAATGATTTCCTTGGATGATTTTGCTCCAATAAAACGGGCCACCACATTGCGCGCATGTTCATAGGCATCGGTTGCACGTGCTGCCAGTTCATGTGCAGCGCGATGAATATTGGAATTTTCGTGCTGATAAAAATAGGCAATACGATCAATCACGCTTTGTGGTTTTTGCGTGGTTGCTGCATTATCAAACCAGACCAGAGGACGGCCATTGACGCGTTCTTGCAAAATTGGAAAATCACGACGAATCGCTTGAATATCCAAAGGTTGAGCTGCATGGCTTACAAACTGCGGTTGTGAAGGTTGATAATTGTCATAACCTGCCTGGTGTTGCGGCAGATCCAAGAAGTAAAAGCCTGAAGATGCATTATTTTGTGCTTGAGTTGAAGCTTGAGAATCTTGCTGCAACACGCTTTTTAGTGCATCGCCGTGTGGTAATTGAAATGATTGTGCAGTCGCAAAACTGGCAGCATCAAATTCAGAGCTGGATGTGCTGGGTGCTGCAAAATCATTTAAAAAATAAAATGGCGAAGCCTCGCTAGCCGATGGACGTGAAGGTTCAAGCAAAGGTACATTCGGTGCACTATGGATGGCCTGTGGAAAATTCGGTTCAATCGGTGGACGAGGTAAATTTGCCCCACCGACCACGGGCGCAGAGGCAATGGCACGACGTTCCGGATAATCGGGATAGTTTGGAATATGCTCAGGATATTCAGGATTCAAACTTTTTTCATAGGCAATATTGGGCACACGACCACTTAACGCTGCTAAAGGTTCAGCAGGCTGGGGGTGATGGGGTGGAGTACCGACATTGGGCAAGTCCAAATTCAAACCAGAAGGGTGACCACTGCCAGAGCTTGGCAATGCAGCAAAAAAATCAGTGGCAAGCCTTGAAAGTGTTGCTTCATCCGGGAAGTTGGACGGTGGTTGAACACCGGTCACTTCAGAATCCGTCGGATGACCTTGCCCAGCAGCTGTAGATGAAAGCTTACTTGTAGTTAACTGGGTAGTCATGATATTTGTCCACCTCCACATCTTCGAGTACAGCCAACGCATCCTCAGTCAATACTGCCAATGAGCAATACAGTGAGATCAGATAAGACGCAATTGCATTGCGGTTGATACCCATAAAGCGTACGGAAAGACCAGGGGACTGCTCGCCTGCCAAGCCCGGTTGGAACAAGCCCACCACACCTTGACGTTTTTCACCTACACGGAGGAGCAGGATTTTGGTTTTACCATCTTCCACTGGAATCTTGTTGGATGGAATCAGTGGCACACCCCGCCAGGTAATAAACTGAGAACCGAATAAACTGACGGTTGGCGGTGGCACGCCACGACGGGTACATTCACGGCCGAATGCAGCAATCGCATCTGGATGTGCCAGGAAGAAACCGGGTTCTTTCCAGACTTTACGCAGTAAATCATCAAAGTCATCTGGTGTTGGCGGGCCATTTAAAGTTGAGATACGCTGTTCATCTGCGACGCTGGCCAATAAACCATATTCAGGATTATTAATCAGCTCGCTTTCTTGGCGTTCTTTAATGGTTTCAATGGTTAAGCGCAATTGTTCTTTAATTTGATCGTGCGGGCTGCTGTAAAGATCGGCAACACGGGTATGAATATCCAAGACGGTAGACACACCATTTAAGAAATATTCACGCGGTTGCGCATCATAATCAACAAAGGTTTGCGGCAATGTAGCTTCATCACGTTGCGTACATGCCACTTGGATATCATCGGTGTTGCTGACACGGTTAACACGATAAATACCTGCTTCAACAGGAATCCATTGTAATAAATGTGTGAGCCAACGTGGGGTAATGGTCGAAAGTTGTGGAACGGTCTTGGTGGCGTTGGCAAGCTGTCTGGCTGCATGATCGCCAAGTGCAAGTTGGGCTTTGTCGGTGGTTTTTGCCATGAATCAATTTTCCTGTTGTTTTTTGGCTTTGTTAATAAAAAGGGTTGGTTTTATTACAATGTGTTTAATCATTTATTGAATTAGACTAGAGCTGATTTATTATTTTTAAAAATATTAATATGAGATAAATAATGCTGGATTGTGATTATATGAATCATAAGAATATATTTATAAAAAATAAATATAAAATACGAATATAGACGGTTTAATCTAAAAACCATCTGCTTCATTTAATTAAACTTTACTGTTATGCAAGGACTCGCTGGGGGATTGTAAAATCTGGCTGCCTGCTGCAACGCTATGGGTGAGCCAGACATTGCCGCCAATAATGGAGCCTTTACCAATGGTGATGCAGCCTAAAATGGTTGCACCTGCATAAATCACCACGTGGTCTTCAACAACCGGATGACGGGCATAATCTTTTTTCAGTGCGCCATCTTCATTGACTTCGAAGCGTTTTGCGCCGAGCGTGACCGCCTGATAGATGCGGACATATTCACCAATCACCGAGGTTTCACCAATTACCACGCCGGTACCATGATCGATAAAGAAGCCTTTCCCGATTTGCGCTCCAGGATGAATATCAATCCCGGTGGCTGAATGGGCCAGTTCAGAAATAATTCGTGAAAGCAGCGGCACGCTGTGATAGAGCTGATGGGCGACACGATGATGAATAATCGCTAAAATCCCTGGATAGCAGAGCAGGACTTCATCGACGCTATGTGCTGCAGGATCGCCTTCATAGGCTGCACAGACATCGGCATCCAGTAGACGACGGATGTCCGGCAGGGTGTTGGCAAAGTCCTGTACGATGGTCTGTGCCAATGCCACCTGCTGTTCATATAGCAGCCTATCGTTATTCGAAATGGGAACCTGCTTCACCCGACTTTTGGCTTCATAATTTAAAGCCAGTTTGACCTGTGCAAACAGGGCATTCAAAACCCGGTCAAGCGTATAGGCAATATAATAATCTTCTGTTTCCTGACGCAGCTCACTGGGTCCAAGCCGCATTGGAAATAGAATGCCGCACAGATCATCCAGTATTGATTTAAGCGCCTCTTTGGATGGAAGTTCGCGTCCACCAAATTCCTTGATACGGTGTTGCCGCTCCCGCCATTCGTGTCGTGCTTGTTGTAAGCCTTCGACCACCGGCTGTATTTTCCATTGGCTCACGAGAGTTCCTTGCAAAATGAGGGGTTAAAAACATCAAGCTTCAAAAGTCATATCAATCTTGTAGCCAAGGTAATTGATGAATACGCCAGCCATTGCTTTGATTTCGTTGTTGCTGTTCGTTCAGATCGCCTTCAAAGCCTTCTAGCACGTTATAGACTTGGGCAAACCCGGCACTAAAGGCCGCAGTTGCTGCCAAAGCCGAGCGTTTACCACTACGGCAGAGTAAGAGAATGGTTTTGTCTTTACCGACCTTGCTATCCAGTTCTTTCAGGAAACGTGGATTTCGATTGAATGAGGTACCGGTTGCCCATGCCACATGGACACTTTCAGGCACATAACCGACAAATTTACGTTCTTCATTGGTGCGGACATCCACTAAGATGGCATGACCTTGTTGAACCAGAAACCATGCTTCAGCAGGCGGAATACTGCCGGTAAAATCAAGTTCATTGTCTTCTGCATATTGTTGTGCGCGTTGCAGGATATCTTGTGGGTCGTTTGAAGAACCGTCTGAAGTGAAGTTGGATTCTGCAGCTTGAGCAGAATCAAATTGAGCATTCATTGTTATAACCTTTATATACATCAGCGGGATGATGTTTTTATCTTAGGACTGTTTTTATATTCAGGAAAATAATCAAAATTTATTTATATATCTATTTTTGATAAATAATGGGTATTTATTAACTTATTCAGAATATGGTTTAAAATGGTTTTTTTAATAAATATATTTATTGGATTTAAAGATGAAATTATCAGGAATAAATATTTTACTTTTCCATTAAGTTGCATCATTAATATTTAAAAAGGGGAGTTTGGGAAATTAAATGCAAGAGCACTGAAAAATATCGCTATTGATGATAAAAACAGCATAAATTGTCTAAGACTTATTCTTATCTCATAAAGGAATAAGCAACTCACTTTTTCTTATTTTTAATCATAAGACATGCCGCATACCATAAGCCTATATTGTTGAAAGATCATCTAATTATGGGCATCAAGAACACCAAGCCGCTAATTGTTACAGCGATCGTCCTTGTGGCGATTGTTGCTTTTATTGTCTATCAAAATCAAAAAGATGCTGCGCCTGTTCAGTCTAAAAACAACAAGGCAGTGGTGATTGCTTACCAGACTGGTGTTGATCCAACCAAGGTTGCACAGGCCAATGGTGATTATGAACGTGACAGTAAGCAAGCCATTCAATGGCGTAAGTTTGATGCAGGTTCAGATGTGGTCAATGCATTGGCTTCGGGTGATGTGGTGATCGGCAATATCGGTTCCAGTCCGCTGGCCGCTGCAGCAAGCCGTGATTTACCGATTGAGGTCTTTCTGGTGACTGCGAAATTAGGTGGTTCTGAAGCATTGGTGGTGAGTAACAAATCCGGTATCAAAAAACCGCAAGACCTGATTGGCAAAACCATTGCCGTGCCATTCGTTTCAACCACGCATTACAGCTTATTGTCAGCACTCAAGCATTGGAATATTGCCGATAACCAGGTCAAGATTATTAACTTGCGTCCACCTGAAATCACGGCAGCTTGGGAGCGTGGTGATATTGATGCCACTTATGTCTGGGAACCTGCATTAAGCAAAGTCAAAGCTAGTGGGCATGTCTTGACTGATTCGAAACAGGTCGGCGAGTGGGGCGCACCAACTTATGATTTATGGGTAGTACGTAAAGATTTTGCTGAAAAAAATCCAGAATTCTTAAAAGCCTTTGTGCAAACCAGCTTGAAACAAGTTGAAGCGTATCAGCAAGATCCGAAAGCATTTGAACAAAATGCCGATCATATCCAGAAAATTGCTCAGCTGACAGGCTCTGATGTGAAGGATATTCCTCTACTGTTATCCGGCAATATTTATCTGAATGGCCAGCAACAACATGCGACTTTAGCGGGTGAGTTTGCCAAAAATATTTTCGATACCGCAACATTCCTAAAAAGCCAAGGCAAGGTGGATCAAGTCAAACCTGATTATCAAGCGAATGTCACCACCCAATTCTTACAGCCATAGGAGATCTAAATGAGCGTATTAGCTGCCGAGCATCTTCATTTAACCTTTCCCAAACAGACCGTGCCTGTTCTTCAAGATATCAATCTTAAGATTGAAGAAGGCACCTTGACTGTGGTTTTAGGTGAGTCTGGCTGTGGTAAAACAACATTGCTGAATATCTTGGCGGGCTTTCAACAGCCAAGTTCGGGCCAGATTACACTGGATCATGAAGTGGTGACTGCACCCGATGCACGCCGTGCGGTGGTGTTTCAGGATCATGCACTATTACCTTGGTTAAATGTCTCTGAAAATATCGGTTTTGCTTTACAGCTCAAAGGCTTGAAAGCGCAAGAAATTCAACAGCAAGTTGACGCAATCCTGAAAATTGTGGGTTTAAGTCATGTGGCTCAAGCCAATATATGGGAACTGTCAGGTGGCATGAAACAACGTGTCGGTATTGCACGTGCCCTGATCAGTCATGCAGCATTCATTTTGCTGGATGAGCCTTTTGCTGCGCTGGATGCCTTTACCCGTGAAACCATGCAGCAGTTGGTACTGGATTTATGGATTGAACAAAATAAATCGTTCTTCCTGATCACACATGACATTGAGGAAGCGCTTTTGCTGAGCAATCAGCTGGTGTTGATGACGGCGCGTCCTGGAAAAATCGTCGAGACTTTAAAACTGGATTTTGCCGATCGTTATCAGCAGGGTGAATCGATCCGTGCGATTAAGTCAGATCCACAATTTATCCAGTTACGTGAGCAACTGTTTGAGCGCTTACGCGTGCAGAAGCAAGCAGGACATGAGGTGGCTGTATGACGGGTCAAGCAAAAAACACAGCTTATGAGCTGAGCAAGGCAGAACAACTGCAAGCGACCAACAATGCACAGTCGGATTCAGTCTTGAGTTCAATTGGGGCTGTTGTTGCTCGTCATCGCAGTTTGGTACTCAGTCTTTCCAGTGTACTGAGTGTATTGGTGATCTGGTATCTGATCACGGCATTAAAAATTGTCCCAAGCCTGTTTTTACCAAGTCCGCAAGCGGTATGGCAGAAGTTTCTTGAAGTCAGCCAGCAAGGCTTTATGAAAGCCACCTTATGGCAGCATCTGGCCGCGAGTATTTCTCGTGTCTTATTGGCCTTGGTTGCCGCGATTGCGATTGGCGTACCTTTAGGTTTATGGATGGGACTGAATAAATGGGTGCGTGCAGTGCTTGATCCACTGGTTGAGTTATTGCGTCCGATTCCACCTTTGGCTTATTTGCCACTCTTGGTGATCTGGTTCGGGATTGGTGAAACCACCAAAGTGCTTTTGATTTTCTTTTCGATCCTTGCACCTGTGATTATCAGCAGTACCCATGGTGTACTCAGCCATCAGCTCAATCGTGAGCGTGCAGCTTTATCTTTGGGAGCAAGTCAGTCGCAGGTATTCTGGCATGTGATTCTGCCGACCGCATTACCGCATATTTTAACGGGTGTCCGTATTGGTTTGGGTGTAGGCTGGTCAACCTTGGTGGCTTCGGAATTAGTTGCAGCAGATCGGGGTATTGGTTTTATGGTGCAGTCGGCGGCACAATTCCTGATTACCGATACCGTGGTTCTCGGCATTATTGTCATTGCGATTGTCGCAGTAAGTTTTGAATTGTTTTTGCGTTGGTTACAGAAGCAATTATCTCCTTGGTATGGCCAACAGTTATAAGTGTGAGTAGTAGAAGATGACGTTAAATATTGAAGTTATTAAACCAACAATCGGTGCCATTATTCACGATGTTGATTTAAATACGACTGATGAAAATACTACACAACAAATTCAACAGGCTTTGCTGGATCATCATGTGATCTTCTTTCGCAACCAGCAGCTTGCCCCTCAGGCACAAGCTGAATTGGCGCGTGGTTTTGGTTCTTTGCATATTCATCCGATCTATCCATCGGTAGACAATGTTCCTGAAATCATTGTGCTCGATAGCTGGAAACAGGATTTGCGTGACAATGAACTCTGGCACACTGATGTGACTTTTAGCCAGAAACCGCCATTGGGCTGTGTATTGCAAGCCATCAAGATTCCACCTGTAGGCGGTGATACCCTGTGGTCGAGCGGCGCGGCGGCATTTGCTGCCTTGGATCAAGACTTGCAGCAAAAGTTAAAAGGTTTAACCGCAACCCATGACATCCGTCACTCTTTCCCGATTGAACGTTTTGCGCATAATGATGTTGAACGTCAAAAACTGGAAGAAACCTTTAAGCGTAATCCTCCTGTTGTTCATCCTGTAGTGAGAACGCATCCGGTCACGGGGCAACCGATTTTGTTTGTGAGTGAAGGTTTTACTACCCGTATCAATGAGCTGGATGAAACCGAAAGTGCTGAATTGCTACAGTATTTATTTGCGCATGCCACCAATGAGCAGTTCCATTTGCGTTGGCAGTGGCAGGCAGGTGATGTGGCAATTTGGGATAATCGTTGTACGCAGCATAAGGCTTTATTTGATTATGGTGATGCGCATCGAATTATGCATCGTGCCACGATTAATGGTGATGTGCCGTTTTATCGGGCAGCGAGTTAAGGTTTGATTTAAATGAGAAAGCTTGGGTAAAATCCTGAGCTTTTTTATTCTTGGGGCTGAGGTTATTTCCAGTATTTGATACTCGGTAATCTCATCCACAACCTGCGTGGTTTTTATAAAGTTTAGTTTCTGCGAAAGATTTAAAAAGATTACAAGAAGTGGACAGGTTTTGTGGATGAGGATGCTTTTGGTTACTTTGGGCGAAACCAAAGTAACTCCAGCTGAAGGCTTATCCTTAAATTGGATGAGAGCACGGCACGACTCCGTTAAAGCCTATCCTTCAATAAATTAAGTCAATATTTAAACGGTCGTTAGTGGCTGATTTCACAGGTCTGCTTGTAAACCGAAGGGGCTTTTCCGGTCCAGCGTTTAAAGGCACGTCGGAATTCACGTAATTCGCTAAAACCCAGTTGCAGGCTAATCTCACTCATAGATAGGTTCTGTTCAATCAGTTGCTTGGCCTTGCGTTCCAGTACATTTTGCCGGATTTGTTGAAAACTCAAGCCCTCTGCTAATAATTGCCGTCTTAAATGGCGTTCGCTGATCCGTAAATGTTCGGCAGCGTGTTGCATCTCAAAACGCTCAGGTAAATGCTGTTCAATCAAATGATCAAGTAAATGCACATAGCCAACCTGATTGAGTCGGTCGATTTCTTTTAGGGCTTGTTCACAGATCTGGATGGCAGTTGCATAGTTAGCGGGGCTGTAATTTTTTAAGCTGCGCTGTAACAGACGGTGGCTAAAACGCATGATATTTTTATCACGGTTAAACTGGATGGGGCAGCCAAAAAGATCGTGATATTGTTGTTGATAGTCGCTTGGGAAATAGCTGAGCTCAAGACTGATGACATCCTCATGATCACCTAGCATTGCATTTAAACAGGTGATGATGCTGCTGAATAATTCATCATAGAAAAAGGCTTTGAGTGCATTGCAGGGATAAGGTTCGGTGACTTCCAATTCACAAAGATCAGCGTGGATAGAAAAGTCGATATTCAAGACGCTGCCAGAAATCCGATGGTAGCGCAGCGCAAGGTCCAAAGCATCTGCCACGGTTTTACACGATTGCATGGCAAAGCCCAAAATTCCCATCGAAATTAGACCTTCACTACTGCCAAGTTTTAAACCGAGGTCGGGTTGCTGATAGGCTGCAATGGCTTGCCGAATAACATCACAAAGCTGGGTAAAACGAACTACCCCTTGAGTTTGCTGTATTTGTACAGTGTCTAAACCTGAATTCTCAAACCATGCAGCATAATCCCACTGTTGCTGCTCTGCATAATGGATCAGGCTCGCCAGAATGGTGGGTAGAATAAACTGTTGTTGCTCATTTTTATCGCTGATACGTATAGGCATAAGTCCGTTTTGCCCCCCAAAGAAAAGTGTCTTTAACCCTGTTGGGTATCGCATAATTTTGATTAACTTTCAACATGCTTTAAGACAGTTAGAAAAAGAATCGAAAGGAAGTCGTAATGTATCAGGTGGGTTGGGACAAGCAGAAAATCAAAATCACAGCCAAAGGCTATGCCATGTTTGGTTATGGACAATGGTCACATCGGGCCTATGAGCAGCGCACAGCTTTATTTGCCAGAAGTGTCAGTATTGTCGATCAACAACATAACCGATTACTCATCTGTTGTCTGGACGTAGGCTGTATTACCCATGCCATACGCAGCCAAACTGTAGCGCAACTTACACAAATTCTAGATTCGCAATTTGATGAAAATCAACTGCTTCTCATGGCAACCCATACCCATTCTGGTCCTGGCGGTTGTGGCTATGAAGCTTTATACAATATGCCGACCCCTGGTTTTGTACCTGAACATTTAAAGGCGATTGTTGAGGCAATTGTACAGAGTATTCAAAATGCGATTGCGTCTGAACAAGATACCGAGATTTTTTTAGCGACTCAGCATTTCCCGGAACAGACAGCTGTGGCATGGAATCGTTCAATCAAAGCCTATAATCGTAATCCAGAAGTTCAATCACGTACCGAAGCTGAAACGCATTTGGCCTTGAATCGTGAAATGCAGTTGATTGGTTTCTATCGGGAACAAAAACTACACTCCTTTATTTCCTTATTTGGAGTTCATGCAACCTGTTTGGGGAATTCCTTAAACGCCTATGATGGCGATAATAAAGGTTATGCAGCCGCATTTTCCGAGCAGGCTTTAACTGAGCAAGGGATTCAAAATCCAGTGACGATTTTTGCTCAGGCAACTGCAGGGGATGTATCGCCGCATTTTCATGGCAAAGACCAGCTCAAGATTCGCAGGAAGATCAAAGGCGAGCAGGAATACCAGTACGCGCAACAAAATGGTCGTTATCAAAGTGAACTGGCTCTGAATGGCTTACAGCAGAATACCCCTAAAAATTTGCAAAAAGTTGAAGGCAAGATCGATGCTGTTTTGTCCTATGTCGATCTGAGTAATATTGAAATTCCAGAGGCGTTCGCAGCGGGGCAAAAGCATGCCAAGACCAGTCAGCCTTGTCACGGTACTGCATTTTTTGCAGGTACGCCTGTCGATGGCTTAGGGGCGCCCAAACCCTTAATTATGGGGATGCAGTTTTTAGCGGATCAATTTCGCAAACAGAAAACCAGGCATTCCAATGCAGCTGATTTTGTAGCGTATCAGCAACTGTATGCCTCACAAGGCCCGAAACAGATTGTACTAGAAGCGGGTACCAAAAAGATTTTAGGCCAACCGATTGGTTTTCCGCCCGGTATTCTTGATCCGTTGATAGCAGAAATGAATCGACAAGTGAAAGCTGGGGCGATTCAGCACAGTCCTTTAGTCCCGAGTGTGGTTCCCTTACAGATCGTGCGATTAGGTCAATTGACTTTGATTTGTTGTCCAGGAGAATTTACCACCATCGCAGGACAGCGTGTTGTTGATACGGTTAAACAGACGCTTGCCGCACAGGCTTCAATTGAAAGCGTCTGGTTAGCATCCTACTGCAATGATTATATGGGCTATGTCACCACCTATGAAGAATACCAGGTGCAAGCCTATGAAGGGGGACACACCTTATTTGGTCAATGGACACTGGCTGCCTGTCAGAGCAAATTCAAAGCATTAGCAGAACAATTAGGATTAGAAAAAAACAAACGTCATTACGATGAAATGACAAGACCACAACCGATTCCAGCACAGGAACTCGCAAAACGCAGCAATCATGGCAATGTAAAAACTGCCGTTAGCCAGGGAGAGGCAGTATGAGTAATCTAAAACAAGGCATCTGGTCAAACTGGTCCGGTTTTCAACAATCCAAACCGCAACAGGTTTTACATCCTGCCAATATTCAAGAACTACAGAGCATCGTTGCTCAGCAACAAAAAATACGGGTAGTCGGTGCAGGGCATTCCTTTACGCCGTTGGTCTGTACCGATGCCACCTTATTGTCTCTGGATCATATTGCAGGTATTGCATCGACAGATCATGACCGATGCCAGAGCAGTATTTATGCAGGGACCCGTTTATATGATCTAGATCATCACTTACAGCAGCAATCGATTAATCAGGCCTTGATGAATCAGGGTGATATTGATCAGCAAAGTCTGGCAGGGGCGGTCTCTACGGGCACACATGGCACAGGAGCAGATTTACATTGTATTTCAGCCTATGTAGATGCTTTTGAGCTATTGACGGCTTCTGGTGAAATCTTGAAATGTAGCCGTACAGAACATGCTGAACTCTTTGCCGCAGGACGGGTGTCTTTGGGAAGCTTGGGTATCCTGACTCAGATCACCATGCAGAATCGCCCTCGCTATAAGCTCAAAGAGCATATTCAACTGTGTCCGGTAGAAGACATGATGCAGCATATTCAGCAATGGAAGCAGCAGCATCGACATATCGAATGTTTTGTGTTTTCCCATGAAAAGCAGTTGATGCTAAAAACTTTGGATGAGACCGATGAAGCGGTTTTGCCGCGTAAGGAAAATTTCCCGTCTGACGATACGCTTTTGACCCTCTGTTCAGAGTTGACCAGAAGTTTTCCTGCACTGAATCCGTATTTACAGAAGCTATTAGGTATTTTTGTTAAACCGACCACCTATGTGGATTGGTCGAGTAAAATCTTTCCGACACCGCGTAATACCAAGTTCAATGAAATGGAATATCAGATTCCTGTAGATCGTGGAATTGAATGTCTGGATGAAATACTGCATGCCTTAAGAAAATATAAAGTGGCCACCTTTTTTCCACTCGAATTCCGATTTGTGAAGGGGGATGATATCTGGCTCAGTCCGTTTTATCAGCAGGATTCCATTTCAATTTCAGTGCATCAATATCACAAACAAGACCCGAAGTTGATTTTTGAGGTGGTCGAGCCGATTTTGCAGAAATATCGGGGACGTCCGCATTGGGGGAAAATGCATACCCTGACAGCGGCTCAATTACGGACTTTATATCCAAAGTGGGATGAGTTTATGGTGTTGCGTCAGCAGCTGGACCCAGAAGCTAAGTTTTTAAATCCTTATCTGGAAAAGTTGCTTTTAGGTTAGTTTTAACTTAGGTTCGACTTAAATGTTTATTTAATTTATTGAAAAATAATTAACTTAACGGAGTCTTGCCGAATTTTTATCTATTTTAGGATAAGCCTGCGGCTCGCCTTACTTTGGTTTCGCCCAAAGTAAGCAAAGGCATTGTCATCTACAAAACCTGTTTTCTATTTGCATCTATTTGGTTTTATCGCAGATACATTATCTTTTTTATACCATGCAGGTTGTAGATGACTTTTTCGCGTATCAAATTACATGTAAATTTTCTTTGATTGAAAAAGGTATAGCCATGTTGGATCATTATTTTAAACAACTCAATTTGGACCTGAAAAAACAGGGGATTGCGACTCCACAACTGATCATCGATGAAGTCGCGTTAAAACAAAATATCCAGCATGTTCAGATTCGCCTTGCTCACGCCAAACATTTAAAAGCACGCTTGGTGGTGAAGTCATTAGCCAGTCTGGATTTACTCAAGTTGTTATCTGAGCAGATCAATACCCAGCGTTTTATGGTATTTCATCAACCGCATATTATTTCGATATTAGAAAATTTTGCCGAAGCCGATATTTTGTTGGGTAAACCGATGCCGGCTCAAGCGGTACGCCATTTTTTTGAACAACATGCAGCATGGTCGAATGCCAATATTCAGTGGCTGGTGGATACAAAGCAACGTGTGCAGCAATATCTTGAGATTGCCCAGACCTATTCGCGCTGTCTAAAGCTGAATATCGAGATTGATGTCGGTTTACATCGTGGCGGGGTTCAGTCGAAACAACAGCTGATCGAAATATTAAAGCTGATTGAGCGAAATCCACAGTATTTAAAACTTTCTGGCTTGATGGGCTATGATGCGCATGTCACCAAAATCCCTGCCATCATTAAAAAACCTGAACTGGCTTATCATAGCTCCCAACAGACTTATGCGCATTATCAGCAGCTGATTCAAAAACAGTTCCCAACCTTGTGGAATGAGGAGTTGTGTTTTAATGGCGGTGGCAGTCCAACCTTTAGCTTGCATACCACTGCAAGTGTCTGCAATGACTTGTCTTTTGGTTCAATGTTGTTAAAACCGAGTGATTTTGAGAGTAATTTTTTACAGGCATTGCAACCTGCATTATGGATCGCTGCACCTGTGCTCAAGGTATTGCCATTTACCCAATTGCCTTCGATGTCGTTACTGGATAAATTACCGCATAAATGCAAGGCGCTGTTTATTTATGGTGGCTACTGGCTGGCTGATTATGTTTATCCTGATCAGTGTCATACCCATGCTTTGTATGGGCGCAGCAGTAATCAGGAGCTGGTCAATGTACCGAAGAATTGTGATATTCAGGTCGATGATTTTGTGTTTTTAAGACCCACACAGAGTGAGGCAATTATTCCTCAATTTTCCGAGTTAAAACTGTATCGCACACATGCTTTTGAGACATGGCAAACTTTTAGTGAGTGATGATGAGTCATCGAGCTTTGCTCATCAATATTCGAGCTAAAAGCTTGCCGTGTACCCTGAATTTTAAAACAAATCGGCCAAATGACAGCTTTTTGCTTCAGTCAGGTTTTCAATGGAATCGACCAATAGAATATTGATATCTTTTTCACTTTTATAGGCCGCGATCACTTCTGCATAAATCGGCTGTTTTAGTTTGGTAGCGTTGGAGAGAAAACCTGATACCGCCTTTTCCTTAGACCAGTCGGCATCTTTTAACACATATTCATTCTGCGCAATATCGCATCGCGTTAACATGGCTTTATTATCCTGAATAGTTAAGGTGCCCATAAAAATATCCATGCTCTCTTTGGGATCAGGCGAATTGGCAAAAGTTGTGAAAGGAAAAACTAAGCCAGATATAAATATTGCAAAGACAACAGTGATTTTTTTCATTGGATTTTCCTGAAGATGACATTCATTATTAAAGTAATACTTTGAGATTTTAATCTCAGAGGTGGATTGAATGCCAGAAAACAGCCAAGTAGGCGCAGGAATTAAACTGGATCATGAGTCTACTTGGCTGGATAAGACTGAATGACTAAAAACGATAACCCATCTTCAAACCATAGCCAATGGCGCTGTTATCTTTAAAATCGGCTTGTTCAGCAACCGGTTTGATCCCTGGTACAGGAATGTAATAGGTACCATCTTCGGCCACTACATCGCCTAACCAGAAGTATTTAACGCCTGCGGCAATAAAGTAGTTCGGGGCAGGATTAAACTGGGCACCTAAGCCAATCCCCCAAGAGCCTTTGGTGGGGTTCAAGGTGGAGGCAGGATCGCCTGTACCCGAGTCCCAACTGACTTCTGTGGAGGCACTCCATTTTTCAGTAAATTGATGTCCAAGTCCGAGATTGACCGTCCATTGATCTTTTTGGTAGCTATCCAGATCAAAACCACCGCTATAGCTGCCTTCGCTGATCAAGTCAGTCAGGTATTCGGTGACTGCGCCAAACTGGGTCGGGCGGATGTGAAAATCTTTCCAGTTGACCCAACGTAGATTGCTATAGAGTAGTGTGTCTTTATACACTCCCGTTTGAAAATCAATATTCACGGATTGTGGTGTACTAATTTTGGTCTTGCCCGGTGTAGTGACTTCCAAAGGCTCACCAAACATGGTCTCAGTTACCTGCATATCGTGGTCGATCTTGGAGCGATAGGTCACTGCGGCTTTTAAGGCAATATCCGGGATCTGATAACTCAACCCTGCCAGCCAGCCTACCGCATGATCCTGTTTAAATTTGGCATCATAGCCATTAAAGACTTCACTGTATGAATTACCACGCAGCGCGACATCACCTTTGACTGATTGATACACAGCACCGCCATAGAGTTGAAAGTTGCTAAATGGACTGACACCCAAAATCATGCTAATGCTTTCAGTATCAACATTGACCGATGTGCCTTGATGGGTGAATTCATTGTCCGAGAAGGTATTATTGGACTGCATCGGATAAGTAATGTCCGCACCAAAAGGCTGGTCATAGAGCAAGCCAAAGCTGATCCGGTCGGTCAGTTGCAGCTTGAGCGCAGCAGCATAATATTGAAAGCTGTTGCCCATATTGCCTGAGTTCAGGTTCTGCGGATCATTGACCAGTTCAGGACGATTACGGATTTTTCCTGAAATATCAGGATCGACCGCTGTGGCGCCAACCTCGACATAATTGCCATTTTCCAGAAAAGGTAAAATAGATTGGCCGGATTGATCCAGTGCAGCAGCATGATTGAGGGTGGCGGCAAATAGGCTACAGATGCCGATTAAAATTGGATTGCGTTTCATAGTGATCATCCTTGGAAAACCGTGTCTTATTTTTAGCGCTGATATTTTTATTAACGGTCATTTTTTCTATTAGCAGTAAATTGATTTCACTCAATATTTTTAAATAGAAAAGCAATGTCCATGCTTGTAGTGAAGCATTTTTTCAAGAGCGGGAATAGGGTTATAAATGTTCAGGATGGGGGGCTAAGCGGTCAATTCTTTTTATTCTGATAAGAAAAAAACCTTGTGATCGGGCACAAGGTTTATGAAGCAAATGGGGGAATTATTGCTTGACGATGAGTACAGGAATATGTGATTCAGTTAAAACCGCACGGGCCACACTACCCAGCAATAAACGTTTGACGCCTGTACGTCCATGTGAGCCCATCACAATCAGGTCGGCACCGACTTCATCGGCAACAAAAATAATGCCTTCACTGGCGGAACCATGATGGATTTTGGTCTCGACCTGAATACCGTCGCGCACAAAGGATTGGGCAATATCCTGCAACTGGGTTTTGGCGTGTGCTTCAGCCTGCATAAAATAATCGGTTACTGCAGGGGCCAACTGGTAAAAATCAACGCCAACAAAAGGATCAACCACAACCACGCTCAGGATAGTGACTTTCGCTCCGGATAGTTTGGCTAAAGATAGTGCATGTTGAACCGCTGCATAGGAAATTGGAGAATCGTCGACCGGGACTAATATATTTTGATAGGACATCTTATAGTGCTCCTTTATGGTTATAAAAAATGATAAAGCATAAGATGTTGATAACATATTGAGCTGGTGCGAGCAAATCAGCGCAGACTGAATCTGTATGATAAAACTGAAAATAATCTAGAAAAACAGCAGAATCCCCCGCAAAATAGAGCGATAAGAAAATCACTGTATTTTTGTAAGTCAGCTTAAGATGAACCTGAGTGCCAGCGAGAACCTTTCAACTGCATTTGAATGAATAAGGAACTTTTGTGTTATTGAGTCTAGAGGCATTTAAGCAACAAAAATTTGACCAGATGGCTGCGAAAATCATGGCTGATCCAGACGTGTGCCTGGATTTTGATTCGGTTTCAGATTTTTATAAAGCGGCATGGTTAAATGAGTTTCCTCAAGGCACCACATGGTCAGCCACGGGGCTGGATGACGGGGCCGAACAATTTTATGCAGTGATCGAATATGGAGATCATTATCTGTATATCAGCCGAATGGAACGTGTTACGGTCAAACTAGGCATACGTCATCATTACAATAAAAATAACTAATCCGAGCAGTCATCTGTTTTTAACGGTTCAGACTTTGAGATATCGCCTTGAATGTTATACTTTTGCGCAATGATGAAATCTTAATAAAACAAAATGGACATTTAAAAATGGCACATCAATTTACGGTGAATGAAACAATTCATGGTGTTTCAATTGAAGACTTTTCTAGACTGGTGGCAGATACGTCATTGCATGAAGCGGTGTGTAAACGTATTCCTGGGGAAAACCTGGAAATTATTGAATCGGCGGTAAATGGCGATATTTATACCTTGCGCCGTGAATATAATCTGGATGTGAATATTCCAGATGTGGCAAAAAAATTATTAAAAAATGCATTCCGTTTAAAGCGTGCTGATGTGACTCATTTAAAGAACTTAACTTCTACGGTTGAACTAGGTGCAAACCTGCCTTTGGAAGCCAAAGGTGAACGTAGTGTGACTGGCGACAGTAAAAAAGTGAATATCTCTTTAACATGGACGGTTAAAGTCAAAGTGCCATTGATTGGTGGCATGTTAGAGAAGCATGCGGAGGGTGAAATCCGTAAATTCAGCAATCTTGAAATCGAGATCGTTGCTGATGAATTAAAGAAACATCTTTAATTTTTTTCAATGAATAGAAGACTCTCCAATTGGGGAGTTTTGTATTTTTAGAAGCGCAGAAAATAGGGAATAACCGAAAGGATGATCCCCATGATGCTGATCAGCGCGGTACTTTCAATCAAGTAGGTAAAAAACATCAGGACCAGACCACAGACCAAAGGCACGGTCATCTTCTGCTTTTTGCCATACAAAAAATAGCCTAAGCCAATCGAGCTAAAGATCACACCTAAAAACAGTTGCGTTGCATTCATTGGGATTTGCCCGTGTTATTTTTTTCGCAAATATATTATGACAAGATTCTTAAATGAAAATTATGGTAACTCGATAAAATATCCAATACGATAATATCCACTATTTGGTCAAAACAATTATAAGGGCGTGGGATGAGCGTAATTCTACCTGTAGCACAACGTGGTGAAGAGATTTTAAAAATTAAAGCGGCGGCAGTCGCGAACGGGGAATTCAATAGTGAATGGTTATTGCAACTGGCATCTGCCATGCATGCGACCATGCTGGAACGCAATGGTGTCGGTATTGCAGCACCTCAAGTCTATATTTCTAAAAGATTAATTATTGTGGCATCACGCCCGAATCCACGTTATCCCGATGCACCTGAAATGGATGCGGTGGTGATGGTCAATCCTGAAATTTTAGCCTTTTCTGAAACCACCTGTTTCGGGGAAGAAGGCTGTCTAAGCGTGCCGAATGAACGGGGACAGGTGGAACGGGCACAAGCGATCAAAGTCCGTTATTACACCTTACAGGGTGAAGTGATTGAAACCGCGTTTGAAGGTTTTCCTGCCCGCATTGTGCAGCATGAGGTTGATCACCTAAACGGGATTTTATTTGTCGAAAGAATAAATGAGTAGCTATAACCGGTAGCAAGCGGATTGTGGTTGCAGCAATGCCGCCAGAGCTAAAATCATTACAAAAGCTATAATTTCAATATTATCAGTGTTCTGTATTATAAATTTTCACTAGATTAGAATTCGACTGTTGTAAGGCGACTGAACATGAAAACTCCGCTTCCTGATTATTTGGCTCATGTGATTGAGGCCTGCGATACAGATAACAGCGGACATCTCGCCGATTATATTCCTGAACTGGCCAATGCCAATCCAGACCGTCTGGCACTGGCATTATCGACTGGCGATGGTGAAATCTACTCCGTAGGAGACGATGAGATTGAGTTCACCATTCAATCGATGTCTAAACCATTTACCTATGCCTATGTGTTGCAACAGTTGGGTATTGATGCCGTATTAGAAAAAGTCGGGGTTGAACCTTCAGGGGAAGCTTTTAATGAAATTTCATTGGGAAAAGATTGCCGTCCTAAGAATCCGATGATTAATTCGGGTGCCATCACCACACATTCCTTGATTCCAAGCAAAGACGACTTGTCAGGTGCAGAAATTTTACGTCAGTTTATGAGTGAGCTGGCAGGACGTGAACTACAATTTGATGATGCTGTATATGAATCAGAAGTAAAAACCGCTTATCGCAATCTTTCGATCGGTTATATGTTGCGAACCGTGGGGATTTTGGAGTCCGATCCTGTTGATATTGTGAATGGCTATATTCGTCAATGCGCGATCTTGGTGACGGTCAAAGATCTGGTACGCATGGGCAGTGTTTTTGCCAATGGCGGAGTTGATCCTAAAACTGGAAAACGTTTATTGAATCGTGCTGTGGTACGCCAAGTCCTAAGCGTGATGATGAGCTGTGGGATGTACGATGCAGCGGGGGATTGGCTCACGACGGTTGGCATTCCGGCTAAAAGTGGTGTCGCAGGTGGAATCTTGGGTGTGTTGCCGGGTCAGGTCAGCATAGCGGCTTTTTCACCTCGACTCGATGAACATGGCAATAGTGTACGTGGCATCGATATCATGGAAAGACTCTCTCGTGATATGGGCTTGCATTTGATGGAAGGCACACCTTCCGCGCAAACCATTGTACAGAGCCATTATCGTACCGGAAAAGATGCTTCTTTAAGTGTCTACGTACTGCGTGGAGTATTGAAATTTACTGAAGCGGAAATGTTATTACGAACGTTGCAATGTGAGCCAGTCGATAATAGTAGCATCGTGATTGATTTATCCCAGATTTCCTTGATTCATGATGTCGGAAAACGGATGTTTTTAGAAGGCATTGATCGCTTGATTGATGATGGGCATAGCTTGCTTTTGGTTGATCCTGAGCAGCGTTTGGATAACGCAAGAACGCATAAAGATCGGGTCTTGCATGTTTATCAGAATCTTGAGGATTTGATTGAGAAGCATAAAGGGCTGTAGGAGTAGAGAGCCTATATTTAAATAGTATGGGTTCTGAATGATGATAATGTTTCCCTAAGTCAGCTTTATACATCGTGCTACATATTAGATAAACTTTCATTTAAGTGCGAAATTAATTTAAGTTTTATTTATAATGAAGAGTTTGGTTTTTTGAAGAATATTTAGAATGAAGAATAAAATCTTTAGTTTAGCTTTGATGTGTGTGATTTCATCTCCACTTCTTGCTGCTCCATTTGTGCAACCTGTCATTCAGGGCAAAACTTACAGTAATGGGGAAGTACCGATACGTTCGTTGGGTAAACCGAAAAGCATTATTAAAGGTAAACCAGATGAATGTAATGGAGATAATTTTCCTGATGAATATGATTATGGCAGTTTTAAGCTTTTAGACACGGGTGTTATTAAAGAGGTTTATTTAAGTCAGAACAATGGGCTGCTGTTCCACGGACAAAAAATTCGTGGTGGGATAGATCAAAAGAGTTTTATGCAACAGTTTAAAAAATATGAATTGTGGGGAGACTCTGAAAACAAGAATATTGTTTATAGTGGGCTTGCCGAGAGTGGGAATGATTCAATAGAGTTCATCTTTAAAAATGGAAAACTTCTAAAATATAAATTGTTCTTTGATGATTGTTAATTTTTGAGAATGGCGAGTTAAAAGATCAACTAAAGGCTAAAATATAAGTGTTTTAGCCAATTTTAAAAGTATTTTAGGAACTACAGAAACAATTCAAACTGAGTCGAGTCTTTTTAAAATAGATTTATAAATATGACCCCAAAGGATTATAAACAGACCTCCACAAGTGAAAGCTAAGAAGATAGCTATCGTTACATAAGAGGTTTTACTATTCGCTTCATATATTTCCAAGAGTTGGTGATCTTTCAATGTATGTTGAAATTGCCTTTTGGCAACGGAATCCACCCAAATCATATTTTTAATTATAAATTTATCGTTTATTTTTATAATATCTGCTGTTTTTATTTGGTGGTTTAAAGCTTTGTCGCGATCATGCGTACAGATAGTTTCCAAATAATTTGAACAGTCAAAAAGATAGATTCTTTTTTGATTTTCAATGATGAATATTGTATCTGATTTATTAAATTTTTTAATCCTGAATTCATAAGTCATGTGCTTATCTGTTTCCAGATGCTGATACGGTATTGGTCTAATTATCTTCTTTGGTGAGAGCAGTTTGTGAATACTCAGGGCTATTATAAAAAGAAGAAAGGCTGTAAAAATCAAAGCAAGAGTAATCGCTAATTTATTTTTATGCTCTTGATTTAATTTAGAATATTTGATCATTTAAAGCTGGGTGCAGACTAATTTTATGAATATCAAATTTTACTACAATTCCTCAAATTTAAAAAATTAAGCTGGCGATTTTTAATGGTTAAATCTATTTAAAAACTGATATCCTAGCTATATAACTTCTATAATATTTAATTATAAGTAATAAAAAATCCCCTTGTGAGGGGATTTTTCTTTTAAAACTTACGCAATCGAATCATCTAAATTCGGTGCTAACCAACGCTTCGCTTCATCCAGTGTCCAGCCTTTACGTTTTGCATAATCCTCAAGCTGATCTTGAGAAATCTTGCCCACGTTAAAGTATTCACTTTCAGGATGCGAATAATAGAAACCACTGACCGAAGAAGGTGGCATCATGGCAAAGTGTTCAGTCAACTTGGTGCCGATCTTCGCTTCCGAACCTAACCAGTCAAATAACACTGCCTTTTCAGAATGCTCTGGGCAAGCAGGGTAACCTGGTGCAGGACGAATACCGACATACTTCTCTTTGATCAATTCTTCATTGCTCAAAGTCTCATCGGCTTTATAGCCCCAGAACTCTTTACGGATACGCTCATGCAAATGTTCGGCAAATGCTTCGGCAAAACGATCGGCCAATGACTGAACCAAAATTGCTGAATAATCATCACCTTTGGCTTTATATTCATTTGCCAATTCTTCTGCACCAAAGATCGATACCGTGAAACCACCGAGATAATCGGTATGGTCTTTAGAAGTGCTAATAAAGTCTGCTAGAGATAAGTTTGGTTTACCTGTCACTTTGTCAGATTGCTGACGGATATGCTCAAAGGTATGGGTAACCTTTTGACCGGCTTCATCAAACACGCTGACCGTATCCGCACCGGTACGTTGTGCAGGGTATAAACCAAATACAGCACGGGCATCGAAACGATTATTCTCGATAATGTCTTTCAGCATCGCTTGCGCTTGGTTATACAAATCAGTAGCTGCTTCACCGACCACTTCATCTGTCAGGATTTTCGGGAATTTACCCGCCAAGCTCCAAGAGATAAAGAACGGCGTCCAGTCAAAATATTCAACCAGTGTTGCCAATGGATAATTGGTAATGACTTGCGTACCTAAGGTATTTGGAATCGGTGGCACATAGTTATCATCCACCTTGAAACCATTTTCAATCGATTCGGCATAGCTGAGTTTGGCGGCTTTCGGTTGCTTATTAGCTAGACGCTCACGAATCTTGGCATATTCAGCACGATGCTCGGCAATAAAGTTGCCACGCATTTCTTTCGACAGTAGGGTGGTTGCAACACCGACTGCACGTGAAGCATCGGCCACATAGATCACTGCATCATTTTGATATTGTGGATCAATCTTTACGGCGGTATGTGCTTTCGACGTGGTTGCACCACCAATCAATAAAGGAATGTTAAAGCCTTTACGTTGCATTTCTTTGGCAACAAATACCATTTCATCCAGAGATGGGGTGATCAAACCAGACAAACCGATGATGTCGCATTTCTCGTCAATTGCGGTTTGCAGGATTTTTTCTGCTGGTACCATCACGCCAAGGTCAACGATGTCATAACCATTACACCCCAAGACCACACCCACGATATTTTTACCGATATCGTGTACGTCACCTTTTACCGTCGCCATCAACACTTTACCTTTAGACTGGCTACCGGTTTTTTCAGCTTCGATGTACGGGTTCAGCCAAGCCACGGCTTGTTTCATCACACGTGCAGATTTCACCACTTGTGGCAGGAACATTTTACCTGAACCGAACAGGTCACCGACCACGTTCATACCATCCATCAAGGCGCCTTCAATCACATCGAGTGGACGTTTGGCTTTTAAACGGGCCTCTTCAGTATCTTCATCAATATACGTGGTGATACCTTTGACTAAGGCATATTCCAGACGTTTCTCAACCGATTCATTACGCCATTCAAGGTTCTCAGCTTCGCGTTGTGCACCACTATGACCACGGTATTTTTCAGCCACTTCAAGCAGTTTCTCTGTGGCGTTTTGACCGGATTCACCTTGGTTCTGGTTTAGAACGACATCTTCAACAGCTTCTTTCAGTTCTTTTGGAATATCGTCGTAAATCGCCATTTGACCTGCGTTGACGATGCCCATGGTCATGCCTTGCTTGATGGCATGGTACAGGAATACCGAGTGAATCGCTTCACGCACCGGTTCATTACCACGGAAGGAGAACGAAACGTTCGATACACCGCCTGAAATCATGGCATGTGGCAAGTTCTGTTTGATCCAGCCCGTAGCCTCAATAAAGTCAACGCCATAGTTGTTGTGTTCTTCGATCCCGGTTGCCACGGCAAACACGTTCGGGTCAAAAATAATATCTTCGGCAGGGAAGCCGACATCATTGACTAACACATCATAAGAACGTTTACAGATTTCACGCTTACGTGCAGCGGTATCAGCCTGACCGGCTTCATCAAAAGCCATCACAATAATCGCAGCACCGTATTGACGGCACAGGCGTGCTTTTTCGACAAACTCGTCATAACCCTCTTTTAGGGAAATCGAGTTCACCACAGGTTTACCTTGTACACACTTCAAGCCTGCTTCAATGATTTCCCATTTTGATGAGTCAATCATGATCGGCACGCGAGAGATATCCGGTTCAGATGCCACCAGATTGAGGAAATGTACCATCGCGGTTTGCGAATCGAGCATCCCTTCATCCATGTTGATATCGATGATCTGTGCACCTGCTTCAACCTGTTGCTGAGCCACTTCCAAAGCTTCGGCAAAGTTTTCTTCACGAATCAGGCGCAGGAATTTTTTTGAACCGGTGACGTTGGTACGTTCACCAACGTTGACGAATAATGAGTTTTCATCAATGTTAAAGGGCTCTAAACCACTTAAACGGCAAGCAGGAATGGTTTCCGGCACTTGGCGTGGCTGAATATCTTTGACCGCATTATAAATGGCACGAATGTGGTCGGGTGTAGTACCACAGCAACCACCGGTAATATTGATCAAACCGCTTTCAGCAAATTCTTTAATGAAGGCTGCGGTTTGTTCCGGGGTTTCATCATATTCACCGAAGGCGTTCGGCAAGCCAGCATTCGGATGAGCAGAAATAAAGGTATCTGCAACATCAGCAATGGTTTTGATGTGTGGACGCATCGCGTCTGCACCTAAGGCACAGTTAAAACCGATCGAGAGTAAATCACCGTGACGTACCGAGTTCCAGAATGCTTCTGCAGTCTGGCCGGTTAAGGTACGCCCTGAGGCATCGGTAATAGTCCCTGAAATCATCAGTGGCAGTTCATGACCGATTTGCTTGAAGACCTCTTTTACTGCAAAGATCGCAGCTTTACAGTTCAAGGTATCGAACACGGTTTCAATCAGCAGGATGTCTGCTCCACCTTCGATCAGGGCATGAGCAGCTTCAATATAGTTTTCTTTTAGTTCATCAAAGGTAATGTTACGGAAGGCCGGATCATTAACATTTGGTGAAATCGAACAGGTACGTGATGTCGGACCAAGCACACCGGCAACAAAACGCGGTTTATCTGGAGTTGAATATTTGTCACAGGCTGCACGTGCCAAGCGTGCTGCTTCACGGTTGATCTCTGGTACCAGATCTTCCATGTGATAATCCGACATGGAAACACGTGTGCCGTTAAAGCTATTGGTTTCAATAATGTCTGCGCCAGCATCCAGATAGGCTTCATGAATGCCCTGAATAATCTGTGGCTGTGTCAGAACTAATAAATCGTTATTGCCTTTCAGGTCTGATGCCCAGTCTGCAAAGCGTTCACCACGATAATCTGCTTCTTCTAGTTTATGGCGTTGAATCATGGTTCCCATTGCACCATCAATAATCAGGATGCGTTGGGCAAGAAGTGATTGTAGGGTGGTAAGCGTGGACATTCAGAAACCCCGGTCGATGATGAAGATAAAAAGCAGGGGCATTGTAACAGAAGCTAGGTCAAAGCGCGTATTTTCAACAACTCAGAACAGTGATTCATCGGGTCATTTCGAAAATGTCATAAAATGTTCATTCAATTGTCATAATCGAACGGAATAATGCTTAAAAAGCCAACAAATTAATCAGAATGTGACAAAAATATGTCATCTTTCGTAGCATTTGTTGCAAAATCAGACAAACAGTTTGGTTGGATATGATATGTTTGTAAGCTATTGTTTTTATTTTATTAAATTTTAAAACAGGACAAAATTATCGTAAAAAAAGCCTAAAAAACGCTATAAAAATATGAAATTTTGGCTTTATATGACAGTCCTTTGTCATATAATTGTCATAATTTAATTAAACAATACAGAGGATTTTATTATCCTCTCACCGTCTACATGAATTCTAATCTTCCTCCTGTTTCGGATTCACCGCTTGCCAGTTCTCAGGCAAAATCGACGAATGTACATGTACCTACACCGAAATTTTTTATGCCGGTGTTTTTGACAATTATTGTTGCAACATTGGTTTATATCGGTTTTCAGTTAAGTGCTGATCTGGCACATGTACCGCCGTTAAGCTTATATTCAGTTATTCTTTTATCGACGGCACTTTTCATCGCTTTAGGCTTTGAATTTGTAAATGGTTTTCACGATACGGCAAATGCTGTAGCGACGGTTATTTATACCAATGCTTTGCCTGCACCGGCAGCAGTGATGTGGGCTGGCTTCTGTAACTTCCTCGGGGTTATGGTGGCGAGTGGCGCGGTTGCATACGGTATTATTGCATTACTTCCTGTAGAAATGATCATGAATGTCGGCAGTGGTGCTGGCTTTGCGATGGTTTTTGCATTGTTAATTGCGGCGATTCTGTGGAATCTGGGAACGTGGTTCTTGGGAATTCCTGCATCAAGTTCACATACTTTAATCGGTTCGATTTTAGGTGTGGGCATCATGAATCATATCTTGAATGCGTCTGCTGGGGCGACCAGTAGCGGTATTGATATTGATCAGGTAATTAAGGTGGGTAAGGCGTTATTATTCTCGCCATTGATCGGTTTTGCATTTGCTGCAATCCTATTCTTGTTGGTGAAAAAAGTCTTTAAACGTCAAATGGAGCTGTTTCAGCCACCAGAAGGCAATAAGCCACCACCACCACTAATTCGTGCAATCCTGATTTTTACCTGTACTGGCGTAAGTTTTGCGCATGGTTCAAACGACGGTCAAAAGGGCATGGGTTTAATCATGTTGATCCTGATCGGCTTGGTACCATTGGCTTACTCATTGAACAAAAATCTGGATGCACAACATTTACAGTCTTTTGAGCAACTTTCTACTCAGACTGCGGTCGTTTTGAATGTGAATCAAAACGAGCTGACCGATGAAAAAGCACGTGATGTATTAACCAAATATATCCAGACCAAAGAGCAAACCGCTGAAGTTGTTCCTGCACTTGCAAGCATGACTTCTCATATCGGTACACGTGTTGCAGGCTATGGTGATCTTAAATTAATTCCAGAAGCGGCAGTGAGTGAAATCCGTAATGACATGTATTTGAGCACCACGACATTCAAACGTTTAGACAAGGCTGAAGCTTTACCAGCAATGGATGAAAGTCAGGCCAAAGTGGTCAAAGAATATCGTAATAGCCTAGATTCATTCCTACAGTACATTCCAAACTGGGTTAAAGTTGCAGTAGCACTGGCACTGGGTCTGGGTACGATGGTGGGCTGGAAACGTATCGTAGTAACTGTGGGTGAACGTATCGGTAAGAACCATATGACGTATGGTCAGGGCATGTCTGCTGAACTTGTGGCAATGAGTACCATTGCTGCGGCTGATGGTTTAGGTATGCCAGTATCAACCACTCATGTATTAAACAGTGCGGTTGCAGGGACCATGGTCGCCAATAAATCCGGTTTAAACTTCAATACCGTGAAAACCATTCTTTCTGCATGGGTCTTCACTTTACCGGCAACGATTGCACTGTCTGGTGGTCTGTACTGGTTGTTCTTACAGTTTGTCTAATGAGACTGAATCATTAGATTCGAATAAAATTTAAAGGCTTTGCTGCGGCAAGGCCTTTTTTTATGCGTGTTGATTGATGGTATAGACAGACATGTGCTTCTGAAGGCTATATCAAAACCTACAAGATGATTTAACCTGAGCAGTACAAAAGGGATGGTTATGAGGCGAAATGGGCGTAGACGTGGATTTAACGGGGCATGCTGTACAGAAAAATTCATTACCGTCTAGGTGAGGACGAGTATGCTTGAAAATGATCCCAATTAAAGCGTTTTATTCCCCAAAAGGGGAATATTTTTTAAAGCATTTATCCGTTAGTATCAATAGACAGATCGTGCCAGGTTGTGCTGACCTATCTCAATAAGAACGATAATTTTGTTGTTTTACACTCCGCCATTCTCTAGGGAATGGCTTTTTTTGTTCCTGTTAAAATAAGGCCCATAAAAAAAGAGCTATCGAAATAGCTCTTTTTTATTCCTCAAGACAATTAAGCTTGTTGAATTCCCGCAACCACCCAGTCTTGTTGTGAACCGGCAGGTTTTACAAAATGCCAGATTTCAGTAAAGGGTTGTGGCAAGCTGTTTAGATCTTCACTTACTGTGCCGGTAAAGCGTACGCTCACCACATATTGACCATTTTCAGTCGTACTTTCGACCACCATCGCATTCAGATTGCTAAACTCGGCAACATCCTGATCCTGATTGGCCATAATATCGCTGTGCATTGAACTATAAAGCTCAGGGGTTAAATAACGACGGATTTCCTCAATATTGCTGGCGCTGTTAACCGATTGAATATGGTTAAAACGCTGACGGGCAATACGTAAGAAGGCAGCAGGTTCAGTCCCATCTGGTAATTGATTGCCACTGCTCATAGACGCGCCACCAAATGGGGCTTGAGGCGCAGCGCTACCACCAGCGACAGACTGACCAAAGATATTGGTGTTATCCGCTGATTGACGTGGTGCTGCTTGAGGTGGAACCTGACGGCCAAAGTTGTTTTGACCGCCATTGTTTGGTGCGTAAGGGTTATTGCTGGCTAATTTTTTTTTTGCGCCCAATTTGCGGAACACAAAGAAGGCGATGGCAGCAGCAAGAAGGACCCAGATCCAGCCAGGAATTCCACCTTTTTCTTCCTGTTGCTGTTGTGCTTGCTGAGCGGCTTGTTCTTGCTCGGTTGTAGTCGGGTTATGTTGTTTGTCATCCGCCAATGCATTGGCAGCTACAGCACCAACGGCTGCACCTGCGACACCCGCAGCAACCATAGAGCCCACACCTGGACCTGATCGTTGAGGCGCAGTTTGTTGTTGAGGCGCTGGCGCTGCTTGACGTGACGGCTGGTAAGATTGGCTAGATGAACTAGATCTGCTCATGCCATGGCTTTTACCGCCACCTGCACGTTTTGCTTCCGCAAGCGGTGCAGCGACCAAAGTTGCCATCAAAAGAGCTGCCATCAAGCCACGCTGGTGTACTTGCATCGAAATTTCCTATTTAAATTCAATTTGTAAATGTATTTATGAAGGTATTTACATCGAATTTCAACTAGAAAAGTATGTTTTTTTATGTCAGACGCCGATCATAGTTCATCACTGAGCTGCATGGCTTCGGTTAGTGCTTCATGCAAACGTGCTACAGCAATGATTTGGACGCCATCAACCGGTTTTTGTGGTGCATTACCTCGTGGTAAAATCACATACTTAAAACCATGTTTGGCCGCTTCTTTTAAACGTTCCTGACCATTCGGTACAGGGCGGATTTCACCGGAAAGTCCCACTTCGCCAAAGACAGCCAGTTGTTGTGGTAAGGCTTTGCCCCTTAGGCTGGACGCACAGGCCAGTAATACCGCCAGATCAGAACCGGTCTCGGTAATTTTTAAACCACCCACCACATTGACATAGACATCTTGTCCTGAGGTTTGCACACCTCCATGTCGGTGCATCACCGCCAAGAGCATGTTTAAACGGTTTTGTTCCAGACCGAGAGCCACGCGACGCGGCTGTCCATGGGCATCATCGACCAAGGCCTGTACCTCGACCAAGAGCGGGCGAGTGCCTTCACGGCTAATCATCACGATTGAACCTGGAATGGCTTCATCATAACGACTCAGGAAAATTGCGGATGGATTGGCAACTTCACGTAGACCTTTATCGGTCATGCCGAATACGCCCAGTTCATTGACTGCACCAAAACGGTTCTTGACCGCACGGATCATACGGTAACGTGAGTCGGACTGGCCTTCAAAATACAGCACACAATCGACCATATGTTCTAAAACACGTGGACCTGCCAGCGCGCCTTCTTTGGTCACGTGACCCACAAGGAATAAAGCCGTGCCGCTATTTTTGGCAAAACGGGTCAGTAACGCTGCAGATTCACGAATTTGCGACACGCCACCTGGCGCTGACTGTAAGGTTTCGGTATACAGCGTCTGAATCGAATCCAGAATTGCAACAGCAGGACGTTCTTGAGCCAGTACTTCACAAATGCGTTCGACACAGGTTTCAGCCATGACTTTCAGCGAATCGGTCGGCAGATCGAGGCGCTGGGCACGCAAGGCAACCTGTGACAGGGATTCCTCACCGGTGACATACAGCGCAGAACTTTTCTTGCTGGCCATATGGGTTGCGGTTTGCAGCAGAATGGTTGATTTACCAATCCCCGGGTCACCACCAATCAAGACCACTGAACCCGTCACCAGTCCGCCACCCAAGACCCGGTCAAACTCGCTAATCCCGGTTTGCAGACGGGTTTCCTGTGAAACCGAGATCTGGTTAAGTGTAGTCAGATTTGCCACTTGCCCGGCATAACCGCCACCCATCTTAGGCTGGCCACGATGTGTCACCACCGGTTCAACACGGACTTCGAGCAGGCTATTCCATTCACCACACTCTGAACATTGACCTGCCCATTTCGGATGATCTGCACCACATTGTTCACATCTGTAAACGGATTTAATTTTTGCCATAAGATAAAATTGAAAACTTTCTTAAAATTAGATAAAAAAGAATCAGGACGAAAAATTTCTAAACATGTCCATCGTTGTTTAAGGAATAACAAAACGAAGACGGCATGATTTCGTCGCAGCTTGGTTAAAGGGAAGTGCTCAGAAAAATAACATGATATACGACTTTTACAAGTTATAGACCGTGTGTTTTTAGCAATCGCTTTTTTTGTTCAATTCACTTTTTACATGGATGGTGTTGGTGTATTTGCTTATTTGTTGTCAGGAGATTTTGATCGAATGGCATAGATATTGCTCATGCTCAGACGAATGAAAAATTCAACAGTGACTATCTTTTCAAAATATATAATAAAGGTTGATGTCTATGAGTGCAGCAGAGATTGTAAATTGGGTAAATGGAATTATCTGGAGTCCAGCGCTAATCTATTTATGCCTCGGTGCTGGTTTATTTTTTTCTATTTTAACTCGGTTTGTACAGGTTCGTCAGATCAAGGAAATGGCGAAACTATTAATTAATGGTTCCTCCTCCGCACAGGGAATTTCTTCATTTCAGGCTTTGTCGGTGTCCTTATCGGGTCGTGTCGGGGTCGGTAATATTGCCGGCGTGGCGGCCGCTATAGGCTTCGGTGGCCCAGGCGCGGTGTTCTGGATGTGGCTGGTGGCATTTCTCGGTGCCAGTACTGCCTATGTCGAATCCACACTCGGTCAAATTTATAAGGTTGAATATCAAGGGCAATATCGTGGTGGTCCTGCTTTTTATTTTGACCGGGGTTTAGGCCAGCGTTGGTTAGGGATTCTGTTTGCGATTGCTGCCATTGTTTCGTGTGGTCTGTTTTTGCCGGGAATTCAGGCCAATGCCGTCGGGAACGCCTTTACCCAGATTACCGGTCAGGGTGCCATTGTCTTTGGCGATATCGGTGTATTCAAATTGCTGGCGCTGATTGTGGTGGTCTCTCTACTGTCGATCATTATTTTTGGCGGCATTAAGCGGATTGCCCGCTTCGCAGAGCTGGTGGTGCCTTTTATGGCGCTGGGTTATATCCTGATGGCGGTGATTATTGTAGTCATGAACATTCAGGAATTGCCTGGGGTAATCAAGCTCATTTTTACAGATGCTTTTTCACCGATGGCAGGGATTGGTGCTGCAATTGGTTGGGGAGTAAAACGTGGTGTTTATTCCAATGAAGCGGGGCAAGGCACAGGGCCACATGCTGCTGCAGCTGCAGAAGTGCAACATCCGGCACAGCAAGGCTTTGTACAGGCTTTCTCGATTTATGTAGATACCCTGTTTGTATGTTCGGCAACGGCCTTTATGATCCTGATTACAGGTATGTATAACGTACAAGGCACTTTAGAAGCCGGGCAGTTTATTGTGCAGCATGTTTCGCCGGCAACCGAAATCGGTTCACCTGCCTTTACCCAAATGGCAGTCAGCACAGTTTTTGGAGGTTTTGGTCAAATCTTTGTGGCGCTGGCTGTATTCTTCTTTGCATTTACCACAATTGTGGCTTATTACTATATTGCAGAAACCAATATTACCTATCTGAGCTATATCACCAAAACACCTTCACTGCTCTTTATTACCAAGTGTTTTATTATTCTTTCAGTTGCCTACGGCATTATCAGTGCAACCGGTTATATCTGGGGTATCGGTGATATTGGGGTAGGCCTCATGGCCTGGATCAATATTATTGGCATTATCGTGACCTATTTTGTGTGGAAACCGACCATCAAAGCCTTGAAGGATTACGAAGAGCAACAGAAAGCAGGGGCTAAGGAGTTCGTCTTCGATCCGGTGAAACTCGGCATCCGTAATGCAACCTTCTGGGAAGAGCGTCTTAAACGTAAACAGCAGTCAAGATCTGATGATTAAGTTATAAATTCATTTTTGTATAGCCAAGAAGTGGCCTTGATCGCCACTTCTTTTTTTATTTCTGCTTGTTTTCAGGATGACTAAGTTGCCCGCACAAGTTCATTGTATTGTTTTGGCCTTGTGCGTATGATCGAATTCAATTGTATTTTGACAAATACAGGTACAACATTACTTAGCTAAAACAAGCCCAAGCATGGATAGCGAAAAAAGATACTGAAAAGGGTATGTATCGTTATAAACAGCTGGTTTTAGCTAAGGGATTAAAAAACACTGGAGAGTTTTTGTAAAATGTCGAATCAAAATCTGAGTGAGGCTGCTGAGCAAAGCGGACTTCACCGTAGTCTATCTAATCGACATCTACAGTTGATTGCGATTGGCGGTGCAATCGGAACAGGATTGTTCATGGGGTCTGGTAAAACCATCAGTTTGGCTGGGCCATCTATCCTGTTTATTTATATGACCATTGGTTTGATGGTGTTCTTCGTAATGCGTGCATTAGGGGAACTGTTACTGTCTAACCTGAACTACAAATCTTTTATCGATTTATCGACCGATCTGATCGGCCCTTGGGCGGGTTATTTTGTCGGCTGGACCTACTGGCTCTGTTGGGTCACCATCGGTATCGCTGATTTATCGGCCATTATTTACTATCTGGAATTCTTTAATGGTGGAGAGTCGTTTACGCCATTAGGCGGGTTGCTGATTAGTACGGTCGCGATCATGTTTGTACTGGGCCTGAATCTGGTCACCGTTAAATTATTCGGTGAAATGGAGTTCTGGTTTGCAATGGTGAAGATTACTGCAATTATTGTGTTGATTGCGGTGGGCCTATGGATGATCTTTACCGGCTTTACCAATGCTTCAGGAACAGTCGCAAGTGTTTCAAATCTCTGGACTCATGGCGGCATGTTCCCGAAAGGTCTGGAAGGGTTTTTAGCAGGCTTCCAGATTGCAATTTTCGCCTTTGTCGGGGTGGAACTGGTCGGTACCACGGCTGCTGAAACGCAAGATCCAAAACGTAACTTACCAAAAGCGATTAACTCGATTCCGATCCGTATCATTATTTTCTATGTATTGGCCTTGTTTGTGGTGATGTGTGTGACGCCTTGGGATCAGATCAATCCTAAAGTGAGTCCATTCGTTAACATCTTCTCACAAGCAGGTATTGCATCTGCTGCGATTATCATGAATCTGGTGGTGTTGTCTTCGGTGATGTCATCCATGAACAGTGGTGTTTTCTCGACCAGTCGTATGTTGTTTGGTCTATCTACAGATCAACAAGCGCCTAAACTGTTTGGAAAACTGTCTAAATCGGCTGTTCCATCAAAAGCATTGATCTTCTCGTCAATCTGTATCTTTATCGGTGCATTTGTGCAGTTTGTTTATAAGTTGCAGACCGGTACCAATGATGAAGTCACAGCATTTACGCTTGCAACAACACTATCAACCATTCTGTTCATCTGCGTATGGATCATTATCATGTGGAGTTATATTAACTACCGCAGAAACCGTCCAGAGTTGCATGCGCAATCAAGCTTTAAACTTCCAGGTGGCGTGTTCACTTGCTGGGTCGTGATTTTATTTTTCCTTGCAACGATTTACTTCCTTGCACTGGATGAAACCACATTAGAATCGCTCAAAGTCAGCCCGATCTGGTTTGTCATTCTGGCGATTGGTTATTTCTTCTATAGAAAAAAATAAGCATTAACCATGTTGATTGCTAAAAACGCCGACCTCGAGGTCGGCGTTTTTTTATGGTTATTGCCTGATTCATTCAAGTTTAGACTTTAGCCAATCCAATGATCACGCTATACTGCTCCGAATTGTAAAAGTTAGGTGCTCAGATGCTTAAAGTCATTTGTTCGATCAGTTTATTATTAAGCAGTATTGTTTTAACTGCCTGTGGCCAGACGGGTGAATTGCATTTGCCATCTGATCCAAACCAAGACAAACGCGCAAAATATCTGCTTTATAAAAATGAAGCAACTCAGGCTAAAACCTCATCTGATGTAAACACTGATGAAGTAGAACAGGACAGCCAGGCAACATCATTGCCACAATCACAGACCATCTCACCTTAAGTTTGTAAATAAGGACATCTTCATGAGTTTCACTCGCATTAATGGAGTATTGCACGCTGAGCAATGTTCACTGGATCAGCTCGCGCAGCAATATGGCACGCCTTTATATGTGTATTCAAAAGCCACTTTTGAAAAGCATTATTTGGATATGCATCGTGCTTTTGATTTTATTGATCATCAAATCTGTTTTGCAGTGAAGTCAAACTCAAATCTGGCTGTTCTTCGTGTATTGGCAAAAGTGGGTGCGGGTTTTGACATCGTGACAGGTGGCGAATTGGCACGGGTACTGGCAGCTGGTGGTGAACCTGCAAAAATTGTTTTCTCTGGTTTGGGTAAATCTGAAGCCGATATCGAAAAGGCTTTAAATGTTGGGATTGCCTGCTTCAATGTGGAGTCGCATGCCGAACTGGACCGCATTCAGAAAGTCGCAGCAAAACTTGGCAAAAAAGCACCGATTTCGTTACGTGTAAATCCTGATGTGGATGCCAATACGCATCCTTATATCTCAACCGGTTTGAAAGAAAACAAGTTTGGTATTCCAAGCGATACGGTCAATGAAACTTATCAATATGCAGCGTCATTGCCGAATCTGGAGATTGTTGGAATCGATTGCCATATCGGTTCGCAGTTGACGGAAACGCAACCCTTTGTTGATGCACTGGATCGTGTCATTTTAATGATCGAGCAGTTGAAAAGTCTGGGGATCAACCTCAAACATATTGATATTGGCGGTGGTTTGGGTGTGCGTTATAAAGATGAAACGCCGCCAAGTGTTGAAGAGTATGCCAATGCCATGCGTCCTGCTTTAGAAAAGTTGGGCCTCAAAGTCTATATGGAGCCGGGGCGTAGTATTTCTGCCAATGCGGGCGCATTATTAACCAAAGTGGATTTACTCAAACCAACCAGCCACCGTAACTTTGCCATTATTGATGCGGCCATGAATGATTTAATTCGTCCTGCCTTATATGAAGCATGGATGGATATTCAATCGGTCAATCCAAATACGGATGTTGAAGTGAAAACATGGGATCTGGTCGGTGCCATCTGTGAAACTGGCGATTTCCTCGGTAAAGAGCGTGAGTTGGCGCTTCAGGAAAATGATGTACTGGCGGTGCTGGGTGCCGGTGCATACGGTTTTGTGATGAGCTCTAATTATAATACCCGTGGTCGAGCTGCCGAAGTGATGGTCAATGGTGATCAAGCCTATTTAATTCGTGAGCGTGAAACCATAGAATCACTTTGGGAAAAAGAACGTTTATTGCCTGAGGAATAAGTTGAGATGTATTTAGAATTTACCAAAATGCATGGTTTGGGCAATGATTTTATGGTCGTTGACCTAGTGACCCAGCGCGCTTATTTAGATACAGTCACGATTCAGCGTTTGGCAGATCGTCATTTTGGGGTGGGTTTTGATCAGCTATTGATTGTTGAACCACCCGATTTACCGGACGTTGATTTTAAATATCGAATTTTCAATGCCGACGGCTCGGAAGTTGAGCAGTGTGGTAATGGGGTGCGTTGTTTTGCCCGTTTTGTCCATGAGCGTCAACTGACCACCAAAACCAAAATCCGTGTGCAAACCAAAGCGGGGATTGTTGAACCTGAATTGGGTGCCAACGGTTGGGTGCGTGTCAATATGGGGCAACCGAAGTTTCTTCCCGAAGAAATTCCGTTTGTGACGCAAGCGCATGAAGATACTGAAGGCTTATATGCACTTGCATTGGCAGACAATCAAAGCATTAATATTGATGTGGTGAATATGGGAAATCCGCATGCGGTGACCATCGTTCCTGATGTATTAACGGCAGATGTAGAACGTATCGGTCCACAAGTGGAATCACATGCGCGTTTCCCAGCACGTGTTAATGCGGGGTTTATGCAAATTCTGGATGAAAAGCATATCCGTTTACGTGTGTATGAACGTGGCGTTGGCGAGACTTTGGCCTGTGGTACAGGGGCTTGCGCTGCCGCAGTCAGTGGTATGCGCCGTGGCTTACTTGCCAATGAAGTTGAAGTTCAACTTGCGGGCGGTAAATTACACATTGCTTGGCGTGAAGGGGATGTGGTGTGGATGACAGGTCCAACCACGCATGTCTATGATGCGCGTCTGGATTTAAGATATTTTCAAGGCTAAATTAGACTGATTATAGGTAAAAAGTCTGAGCTTGGACTTTTTACCTTTTATTTTTACAATAATAAAATGTGAGAAAAATGAAAAATAAGATTCGTGGTGCTATTTATGGTTTATTAATCGGTGATGCGGTTGGTGTGCCTTATGAATTTAACCTACCTGAACAACTCCCACATTTTGTTGATATCGATATGATTCCGCCTAAAAATTTTAGTCGAACCTATCCGGATATTCTAGTGGGGACATGGTCAGATGATGGTGCACAAGCTTTGTGTTTACTAGCATCTTTACTTCATTGTCAAAAGTTAGACCCAATTGATTTAATGAATCGTATCGCGAATTGGTATCAGTTTGGATATATGGCTCCTGATTATCATGTATTTGATGTAGGCGTGCAAACGGCCACAGCCATTCGGCAATATTTACAAGGCACGCCAATTATGCAAGTCGCGATTGATGATGAACATGCCAACGGCAATGGGGCATTGATGAGGGTTTTACCATTAGCGTTGTGGCATCAAGGGACGGACGAGGCATTAATTTTAGCTGCCTATTTACAATCTCATATTACCCATGCGCATCTACGCTCAAAAGTATGTTGTGCTTTATATTGTTTATGGGCGAGATATATTTTAAAAGGGATGGCGATTAATACAGCGTGGTCACATGCTGTGACTATCTTAAGAGGATATTGTGGAAATCGGCCAGATGAATTGGAACAATTAGAATTTTTTATCCGCCCTGATGATTTGGAGAAGGGAACGGGAAGTGGTTATGTGGTAGATTGCCTAAAATCAGCTTATTTAGCCTTACAAGAGTCAAGCTACCAAGCTGTGATAAAAAAAGCAATTTCTTTGGGACGTGATACAGATACAACAGCATGTGTGGCTGGTGGATTGGCAGGACTTGCTTTTGGATATGAGAATATTCCTCCTGTATGGTTACAGCAGTTAAGAGCTAAAGAAATGGTTGAGCCTTTGCTTACACAATTGATAGATGGCTGATGAGATGAACTTAGTCTTTCTTCCAGGTGCATCAGGCAATACTCAATTTTGGAATCCTCTGATTGCACAGCTTCCTAATCATTATACAACGCAAGTGATTGCGTATCCTGGTTTTCATGGGATGGCAACAGATCCTGATATTCACAGTTTTAATGATCTGAGTAATTATGTGATTGCACAGATTTAGCAACCTTCTATTCTTATTGCTCAATCCATGGGTGGGATTTTTGCGATTGCAGCAGTATTACAAAAAACGGAATTGGTTAAAGGCTTGATATTGATCGCAACTTCGGGTGGAATTAATTTAGACCGATTTGAAGTTCAAGACTGGCGCCAGTTTTATCGACAGGAATATATCGAATATCCTGATTGGTTTGTAACAACGAAAGTCGATTATGAGCAATCTTTATCAGATATTAAAGTGGACACTTTATTGATCTGGGGTGATCAAGATCCGATTAGTCCGATTGAGGTAGGTGAATATTTAAATCAGATCTTGCAAAAATCCAAACTCTATATTGTTGAAGGCGGTGATCATCAACTTGCAGAGAAATATGCTGAACAAGTTGCCATACAGATAAACGATTATTTAAAAAATTTAGAGCGTGATTGAAATTGGTATTGAGCGTGCTGTGATCAGCACGCTTTTTTTATTGTTTATCGTTTGCTCAATGCCAGCTTGAGTGCAAATAGGATAAATACACTGCCTGTGATCCGATCCATATATTGAATAAATTTGGGTTGTTTTAAATAGGCTGAAATGGACTGCATTGCAACAATCAGGAATATCGACCAGAACAACCCAATTACCACATGAATCATCACCAAGCCCATGGTCCAGATGATTGGAGATGAGGACTGGGGAATAAACTGCGGTAAAAAGGAAATATAAAAAATACCGACTTTAGGATTAAGTAAATTGCCCCAAAAACCTTTGATAAACCAGTTTTGCGCCGTCGTAGAATCATTCAGACCAGCGAGTTGGCTACGAGGTTTCAAGATCAGATTGAGCCCTAACCAGGCCAGATAAATGGCGCCCATCCATTTTAAAAGATTAAAGGCCAGATCTGAGGTCATCAATAAGGCGCCCAATCCACAAGCCACAATAACTCCCCACACGATACAACCCAGATTAATCCCCAAGGCCGCTTGAAATGCTTTGGCCTTACCTTCAAGCGTTGCGGTACGGATGATCAGCGTGGTATCAAGCCCGGGGGTAATGGTCAGCAGGGTAATTGCAATCAGATAGGGAATAAGCATGGTTGTCATCGATCAAACACCATTTAAAACTTGAAAAATGATTGTAGTACAGTGCACTACATTGTTCGAGCAGGTTTAGCAGGAATCGAGGGAAAAATTTGCTAGACTGTCGCTAGGTCTCGTTTTCAGCATGGAGCGTCATTTGGAAACCCCTGCAAAACTTCTATCGATGTGGTTAAAAGAACGGATGATTCAAAATCAGTCGGAACATACCATTGCGGCCTATCAACGCGACTTGACTGATTTCTTCCGGTTTTGTGAACAAAAGCAATTACAACTCCAGGATATTGAAGCTTCAGACCTGAGAGAATATCTGGCTGCCCGGGTTGAGCGGGATCAATTGAGTTCCAGCACGCTACAGCGACATTTGACTTCTATTCGCCAATTTATGAAGTGGGCAGAGCAAGGACAATATCTGGAGCAGAATCCATCTGAAGATTTTAAATTAAAGCGTCAGCCACGTCCTTTACCGGGCATGATTGATATTGAGACGGTTCATCAAATTCTAGATCAGGCTGCCCCCGAAAAACCTGTTGAGCAGCAATTATGGCTACGCGATAAAGCCATGCTGGAACTGCTATATTCCAGTGGTTTGCGTTTGGCAGAATTGCAAGGCTTAAGCATTAAGGATATTGATTTTAATCGGCAGTTATTACGTATCACAGGTAAAGGCAATAAAACCCGCATAGTCCCATTTGGAAGCAAAGCCAAAGATAGTCTGGTGGAATGGCTAAAAATCTATCGGATCTGGCAAGGCGGCTTTCATGCGGATTCTGCGGTTTTTATCTCGCAACGCGGCAATGCCTTAACACCACGACAAATTGAAAATCGGGTCAAGCTACAAGCGCAACGTGCAGGTGTCAATGTCGACCTGCATCCGCATTTATTACGGCATTGTTTTGCCAGTCATATGTTATCTGCCAGTGGCGATTTACGTTCTGTGCAGGAAATGTTGGGACATAGCAATCTTTCCACCACCCAGATCTATACCCATGTCGACTTTGATCAGTTGGCAAAAGTCTATGATCAAACCCATCCAAGGGCGCAAAAGGCGAGTTCCTGATATATTATGTTGCAAATTTGAACGATTAATCGTCGTCTACTTTTCCCGTTTATTCCGTACATTTGTTGAATTGATGTTATTACTTAATTGCCACGTTTTTATAAAAGCGAAAAGGCAACCAAATTTGCAGGAAACGATCCGTTACAGATCGTTGCAATCCTGATGAAAAATGCTGGTTTAGATCGTTGAATTTTATAAAATATTAAAAAAATCAAAGTTTAATATTCATCATCTTGATGAGCTAAATAAATAGAATGAATCATTATTTTCAATTTGTGAACTGAGCGTTTCATGTTTTTTATAGCTGTAGCGGAAATTGTGACTTGACCGAAATGCCAAATACATTGCAAGATAGGGCACCTAAAAAGTTTCAATCGAAGAGTTAGAATACTCTTCATTACATTTACTTGCTTAGAACAGCCGAGGATTACATGAAGGCTCTTGTCGCTGTAAAACGTGTGGTTGATGCCAACGTTAAAGTTCGTGTTAAGCCGGACAATAGTGGGGTTGACCTTACCAACGTTAAGATGTCAATCAACCCATTCTGTGAAATCGCAGTGGAAGAAGCGGTTCGCTTAAAAGAAAAAGGAACAGTTTCTGAAATCGTTGTGGTTTCAGTGGGTGCTAAAGAAGCTCAAGAACAAATTCGTTCTGCAATGGCGCTAGGTGCTGACCGTGGTATTTTAGTTGAAACTGCTGATGAAGTTGGCGCTCTTGAAGTTGCTAAAATCTTGAAAGGCGTAGTTGATGCTGAAAAACCGGAACTTATTCTTCTTGGTAAACAGGCAATTGATGACGACTCTAACCAAGTAGGTCAGATGCTTGGTGCTTTACTGGGTGCAGGTCAAGGTACTTTCGCATCTGAAGTTAAAGTTGACGGCGGTAAAGTTCAGGTAACTCGTGAAATCGACGGTGGTTTACAAACTGTTGAGCTTGCACTTCCTGCAATCATCACGACTGACTTACGTTTGAATGAGCCACGTTATGCTGCTCTTCCAAACATCATGAAAGCGCGTAAAAAGCCACTTGATACCAAATCACCTGCTGATTATGGCGTTGCAACAGGTACTAAGCTTAAAACAATTAAAGTTGAAGCTCCTGCTGAACGTAAAGCTGGCGTACAAGTGAAGTCTGTAGACGAGCTTGTTGAAAAATTGAAAAACGAAGCGAAAGTGATCTAATACAGAAGGATAAAATCATGAGTATTTTAGTTATCGCTGATCAC
>PJTY01000050.1_pt1 | contig 122829 bp, 123 predicted proteins | sample 1512121 | NCBI WGS metagenome assembly PJTY01 (sample SAMN08177680, study PRJNA422409) | Soil metagenome, whole genome shotgun sequencing project. | isolation source: Soil enriched (2) on filter paper: alkali lignin treatment | place: USA: Madison | collected 2015-01-15
AAGCATTCGACATTACGAAGAAATCGGCCTGTTGCCACCCCCGCAACGCGAAGGCAAGTACCGCATCTACAGCCAGCAAAGCGTAGAGCTGCTGACCTTCATCAAATGCGCTCAGCAACTCGGTTTCAAGCTCAAGGAAATGCAGGCCATTCTGCAGGATCATCGCGGCCAGGAGCTGCCTCGGGATCTGGCCATGCAGGCCATCGCTAACAAAAAGCAGGAATTGATGGGGCAGATCCAGGCCCTGCAGCAAGTGCATAACGGCTTGGTTGAGTTTGAGCTGAGCCTCAAAGATGCTCAGATGCAATGCCAGTTCCAACACCTGGAAAAAGCCCGCTGAATCCGCACCGCCGCCTCTGAACGGCCATGGCGCCCCGGCGGTTTAGCCTGGCACAGTCTCCCCCCCCCCAACTGTTCGCCCTCTTGCACTGCTGGCTGCGGCACAATCGAGGCAATTTTTCAGTACCGCCGGACTTGTTGGTCTGAACTTTGCTGTCCGCCCGGGCTTCCCCTGCATACCTGGCACGCAAACATGCGGCTGAAGGCAATCCACCTACAGGGGTTCGCAATATGATCGATCAAGCGACAGGCATGAAAGCAGGTGAACGCTATCGCGTGGAAAACATCGAGCGGGCGCATCAGTTCCCAGGCTTCTTTCAAGACGGGAAGTATTACCTGGGCCCTGAGCTTTTGACCGCCGTTGGGTGGATCGAAGGTACGCGCTTCATCTACGACAGCGTGGATGCCGAAGGCGAACCGGTGTTTCCGAACCGGGAGGCAGGCACGATTGAAGGGCTGACGTTGACCTTGGTCGATGGTACCGCCCTTGAAATCTCCAGGATCGAGGCCAGCGAAACGTTCGCGCCACTTGACGAGCACAACAAGGCTGCCACGGAGCGGGAATCGCCCCGCGGGGGCTACCCGAGCAGAGGGCCGCTGCGTGGCAAAGTCGTGGTGATAACTGGCGCTTCCAGCGGTATCGGCCGTGCCACCGCGCACGCATTTGCCTGCAAGGGGGCTCGCCTGGTGCTCGCTGCGCGCGATGAAGAAGCGTTGTTCGACGTCCTGGATGAATGCACCGACTGCGGTACGGATGCCATAGCGATCACGACCGATGTCACCCGCAACGACCAGGTGCAAGCGCTGGCCGCCCGGGCAGCAGAATTTGGCCACGGACGGATCGATATCTGGATCAACAACGCCGGCGTTGGCGCGGTGGGCAACTTCGAGGCAACACCACTGGAGGCCCATGAGCAGGTGATTCAGACTGACCTGTTGGGTTACCTGCGCGGCGCTTTTGTAGCCCTTCCTCTCTTCAAGCGCCAAGGCAGCGGCATCCTGATCAATACGCTGTCCCTGGGCAGTTGGGTGGCCCAACCCTATGCAGCCGCGTACTCGGCGAGCAAGTTCGGCTTGCGTGGCCTGACCGAGGCACTGCGAGGGGAATTGACGGAGTTTCCCGACATCCACGTGTGCGATATCTATCCGGCAGTCATGGACACACCGGGCTTCCGAGACGGCGGCAACTACACAGGACATGCGCTGACACCTCCAGGCCCTGTATATGATCCCGAACTTGTGGCAAAGGCCATGGTGGCCTGCGCAATCTCACCTCGAGCTCACACCACGGTCGGCGCCACGGCTCGCCTCGCGCATCTGGCCAGCTACCTGGTACCAGGCCTGCCGCTGTTATCGGGGTGGCTGACGCGTTGGGGGATAAACCGCAGCCCCAAAGCCGAAACCTCATCAGGCAACCTCTTTGAGCCGCCGAGTGGCAGGAGGAGTATCGACGGCGGCTGGAGGAAGCCAAAAAAAGACACGACGCCTCTAGTGATCGGCGCAGCGGCGCTTGCGGTCATCATAGGTTTTGCGATCACCCATTCACGCCGCAGGAGCTGAACAACTGTGCTGTCAAACTCGACGCAAGTCAAATCAGTTCCAAAAGTTGGCGAACAAAGCTCTGCGGCGCCACAAATGCCCGCACGAGTTCTTTCGTGCAACCCGTCGGCCCAAGCGCAAAGCCGGGGAGCAAATCGCTGTCTGCTTGAAGTCGGAGTTGAACACAGACTTTCCTGTGTGACGACATGAGGTGAAAGATCATGGCTGACAATCAAAGCAATCGTGGCCGCCAAGGTGGTTCCGCCCAGAACAATCCAGGCAATTTCGCCAATGACCGTGAGAAGGCGTCGGAGGCAGGTCGCAAGGGCGGCCAGAACTCCGGGGGCAACTTTGCCAACGACCGTGAACGCGCCTCCGAGGCTGGGCGCAAAGGCGGAGAGAACAGTCACGGCGGCGGCCGTGGTAGCGAAAACCGCTAACTTGAAATGAGTTCGGCCAGGGTGCATGGCACCCTGGCCTTTTTTCTGAAATCTTCAACCTTTGCTACGGCGTGGGTCAGCCGAACGTGGATAGGTGCGTTCCTCTTCGAGGGTGCCATCCGCCCTGTGGATCTTCACTGATGCCGTCTTGCCATCGAAGAAATCCGCAAGGGCATTGATTAGTTCCTGCTTCGTCGCCGCTCGTTTGGAAGCTCGTTCAGCACCGACTTTCTTCAACTCCCAACCATCCGATGTCGGGCTGAGGTGATAATTGTCCATCGTCCACTCCTCATGGCTAAATGGATTCGCCGTCATCCTGAATCTCTTCCTCCGCCTCGGCAGCATCCGTGGCATCAGCGTCGTTCAAGGGCGGCGAGGTGGGCTTTTCCGGATCGTTGATGAACGGTACGTCGCTTGGCCCCTTTTCCTCAGAGCCTTCAGTTTCCGGCTGCATGGCAATACCTCCGAACAAGTGGACTGGATGCAGAGTTCACGTAGTTCACGTACTTTGCCAGTACCCAAACAATCCCGGCATCGATAGTTCATGCGCTATTGAGCATGCCAGGCGGGAATAATTCCATCGGATTGACAGGTGACAATGCGGCAGACTCAATGTCGACCATAACCTGCGCAAGGCTGGTCGGCGCTGCTCATGGCATCACTCCATGCGCCTCGAAATATCGGCTCAAGGTACTAACCTCCCCCTCAGGATCAGCCAGCGCGACATGGTTGTCAGGCCGCAACAGGTAAGCAGCATTTCTGGCAACGCCGGCTTTCTCGTACGCATGCTCCCAAGCGAAAACATGCAGTGCAATGCCCTGCCTGCCGCACCATCGGATCAAGTCGGCCTTGGCTTCACCGTAAACATGCACTTGCCACTGAATGGCTGCGAGTGAAGCGTAGTTATCCTCGGTGCCGACGGGCAGCCAAGGCAGACGATCACCGCCCTCAACGCCACCGGCCTTGCCCTGGCTCAGCGGGCTTTCGCGGTAATCGAGGGTGGTTTGCGAAACCACTCGGAACAGGTACTCACGGACGTTTTCGCTCTTGTATGCAACGCTCGCGAAGAGCGGCGCGATGCGAGTACGTACAAAGTCGGCGAATCCGCCCTGAGCGGTAACGAAGGTGAACAGTTTGTCAGTTGTCTCCACCAGCGTGCGGGCAAATGCCTGGCGTTCGATCTGGTAGCTGTCGAGCAATGTGTCGGGCGCTTTCCCTTTCAACACCGCGGCCAACTTCCATGCCAGGTTGATCGCGTCCAGAATGCCGGTGTTCATGCCCTGCCCTCCCGCCGGGCTATGCACATGCGCAGCATCGCCGAGCAGAAACGCCCGGCCACGGCGGAAATGGTCCGCAACGCGATGGTGAACACGGTAGGTGGAAAACCAGTTCACGGCGGTAATCTTCAGGTTCAACCCGTTGATGGCATCATGACCAACGTCCGCGAACGTCAGATGTTCAGGATGCTCGGCTCGCTCGTCACGCACAGTGCCAATCAGGCGGTACTGGTCCTTTTCGCCATAGCACAAAAGCAGCACGAAATCGGATTTGTCAAAAGCGATATGCCCCTCACCCGCCGGCTCGACACCATTGACCCTGACATCCGCAACATAGAAAAGCTGTTTGTAGGTGCCGCCCTCGAAACCGCTGCCGATCGCTTGCCGAACAAGCGACCGAGCGCCATCGCACCCGGCCACAAAAGCCGCAGTGAAGGATTCCTCTCGGCCATCAGCATGTTTCAGGAGGGCCGTGACATGGCTTTCACCCTCCTCGAAAGACAGCAGTTCGGTCTGCCGTTCCACATCCACGCCGAGTGACTGGAGCTGCTGCACCAGCAGGCGCTCATGGCGGTCCTGGGGATAGACCAACACGAAAGGATACGCAGAAACTTCTCTGCCTGCGTCGCCCAAGGGTATACGCGCCCTGTGCCGGCCGCGTGCCCACATGTTCATGGCTGGGGTTTTATAGCCGGCCTCTATCACTGGCTCGGCCAGATCGAGCTGGCGATAGAGCTCCAGCGTGCGGGCTTGAACAGCCATGGCACGAGAAGCTTCACCCGGCCCACTGCTCTTGTCGATGATCCTTACGCCGACGCCTTGCCTGTTGAGCCAAAGAGCAAGAACCAGCCCGGTCGGGCCGGCTCCGACAATGAGTACGTCGGTCTGCGCCATGATCTCACCTCGAACATCAATGCCTCTGGGATCATGAATGTTCCTGGGCGCGCGCAAAGTCAACGTTTTATTGGTCGTACGCAATCAGGGGGCATTTACCCCCCGATTGCACAGGTTTCGACCCTCACGATCCGAAGCCATGAGTGACCCTTGCATCGGTCATAGCAGCTCGGGGAATGCAGCGCCAAGCAGGCCCGGATCCTTCAGGATCGCTGCGCTGCTGGCAATATCCGGGGCCAGCCAACGGTCCTGGGCATACGCGGGGACCCGTTCGCGCAACAACCGCCAGGCAACGCTGGTACCTGCGCCAAAGCGCTGCTCCTTGAGAAATTCAAATGCCTGGGCCGCCAGCAGGTATTCGATGGCGAGGATCTGCGTGCAGTTCTCCAGGGCGCGGTGCAACTTCAACCCGGCATTGGTGCCCATGCTCAGATGATCCTCCTGCAGGCCGGAGGTGACGTAGTTGTCAACGACTGCCGGTTGTGCCAGCTGACGGTTTTCCGCACACAGTGAAGCGGCCACGTACTGAACGATCATCATGCCCGAGTTCACCCCCGGCTGGCTGACCAGAAAGGCCGGCAAACCGCTGACCAACGGATTGATCAGGCGATCGAGACGACGCTCGGCAATCGCCCCGATCTCGGCCACCGCGATAGCCAGCAAGTCGGCCGCCATGGCCACCGACTGGCCGTGCGGGTTCGCCTGGGAAACCACCCGATACGACTCGGGCGTACCCAGCAGCATCGGGTTGTCGGTGGTGGAATTGAGTTCGGTTTCGATCTGCCGCGCAGCGTGTTCCAGCTGATCGCGCGCGGCGCCATGAACCTGCGGAATCGAGCGAATGCTCAAGGCGTCCTGGGTGCGAATGCCTTGGCTGCTGGCAATGATTTCGCTGCCGTCGAGCAGGCGCCGCAGGTTACTGCCCACGCGCTGCATGCCGGGGTGCGGTTTCATCGCGATGATTTCAGGATCGAAGGCATCGACTTGACCGCGCAAGGCCTCGAAGCTCATGGCGCTGATGACGTCCGCCCATTGGCTCAACCGGGTGGCGTCATCCAAAGACAGGCAGCTCAGGCCGGTCATGCAAGGGGTACCGTTGACCAGGCACAGGCCATCCTTGGCACCCAGTTTGACCGGCGCCAGGCCGACCTCGGCCAAGGCCTGCTGCGCCGGCATGATCTGGCCGCGATAGCTGACCTGGCCGACGCCCAGCAAGCTGATGCTAATATGCGCCATGTGGGTCAGATAGCCCACCGACCCCTGTTTCGGCACCTGCGGCGTGATGTGCTGGTTGAGCAGGGTCAGCAGTGCCTCGACCACCTTGCGCTGCAGGCCGGAACGGCCCTGGCAGAAGTTGATGATCGCCGCGCACATTATCGCCCGGGTCTGTTCGTCCGACAGCGCCGTACCCACGCCACAGGCATGGCTGAGCAAGGTGTTGTGCGACAGCTGGCTGAGTTGTTCGTCCTGCAACGAGACATTGCACAAGGCACCAAGCCCGGTGTTGACGCCATAGGCGCGGTCACCGCTGGCAACGATGCGCTGGACGATCGCCTGGGCGTTCTCGATCCGCGCCCAGGCCGATGGGGCCAGCTCAAGCTTCGCGCCATGCCGGGCCACAGCTACCACATCCTGCCAACGCACGGGCGCTTCGGCGATGATTATTCTTTCAGCAAACGACATACACGCGGTTCCTTAAAGCGAAGCTACGCGACGCTGCACGAAACGATCGACGTATTCGTCCGCAGGCTGGTAGAGGATTTCTTTCGGCGTGCCGACCTGGACCAGGCGACCGTCCTTGAGAATGGCAATCCTGTTGCCGATACGCACCGCCTCGTCCAGGTCGTGGGTGATGAACACGATGGTCTTGTGCAGGGTCTTCTGCAGTTCCAGCAACTGGTCCTGCATTTCGGCGCGAATCAGCGGGTCAAGCGCACTGAAGGCTTCGTCCATCAGGATGATGTCGGTGTCGGCAGCCAGAGCGCGGGCCAGGCCGACACGCTGACGCATGCCGCCCGACAACTGGTGCGGGTACGACTTTTCGTACCCCTTCAGGCCCACGGTGTCGATCCAGTGCAGGGCGCGCTCTGTGCACTTGGCCTTGTTCTCGCCACGGACTTTCAGGCCGTAGGCGACGTTGTCCAGCACGGTGCGGTGCGGCAACAGGCCAAAACTCTGGAACACCATGCTGATCTTGTGCCGGCGGAATTCGCGTAAGGCTTGCATGTCGTACTGCAGAATGTCTTCGCCATCGACCAGGATCTCGCCGCTGGTCGGGTCGATCAGGCGGTTGAAGTGGCGCACCAGGGTCGACTTGCCCGAACCCGAAAGCCCCATGATCACGAAGATCTCGCCGCTGCCGATGGACAACGAGAGATCGTTGACCCCTACCACGCAGCCGGTTTCGACCAGGACCTGGTCCTTGGCCTTCTTCTGGCGGATCAGTTTCAGGGCATCTTCGGCGCGAGCACCGAAGATCTTGAAGACATTCTTGACTTCGATCTTGTTCATCGTCTGTTTGGCGCTCATTTGCCCACCCCATGCCGTGGTCGGCCATAGGCCTGGGTAATACGGTCGATCACGACCGCCAGAATCACGATGGCCAGGCCCGCTTCGAGGCCGCGGCCCACATTCAACGTCTGGATGCCGACCAGGACGTCTTCACCCAGGCCACGGGCACCGATCATCGAGGCGATGACTACCATCGACAGGGCCATCATGGTGGTCTGGTTGATACCGGCCATGATGCTCGGCAACGCCAGTGGCAGCTGCACGCCGAACAGTTGCTGCATGCGGTTGGCACCGAAAGCGTTGATCGCCTCCATGACCTCGCCGTCCACCTGGCGAATGCCCAGGTCGGTCAGGCGAATCAGCGGCGGCGCGGCATAGATGACGGTGGCGAAGATCGCCGGCACCTTGCCCAGACCGAACAGCATGAGGACCGGTATCAAGTACACGAAACTGGGCATGGTCTGCATGATGTCGAGCAGCGGCATCAAAACCGCCCGCAGGCGATCGTTGCGCGCCGACAGCACACCCAGCGGAATGCCGACCAGGACCGATATCAGCGTTGCTACCAGCATCAGCGCCAGGGTCTGCATCAGCTTGTCCCAGAGGCCGACCGCACCAACCAGGAACAGTAAGCCGACGATCACGGCAGTGGTCGCGACTTTACGGGTGGCATGCCAGGCAATACCGGCGACGACTGCCAGCATCAGCCACCAGGGCATCGCGCGCAGCAGGCCTTCGAGGTTGACGATGGCCCACAGCAGGGTGTCGGAGATGTGCCGGAACACGTCACCGTAGTTGGTTACCAGCGCATCGACCCAGCCATTGACCCAGTCGGCAATGGAAAACGTGAAGTTCTTGGGAAACATGGAATTCTCTCGAGCAAGTGCATGAAACGGACTGTCGCGTGCCTTGTCCGGCAGGAGCCGGACCAGCCCACACGCTCAAAGTGCCGCGTCCACCTTTTTGGCTGCGTCTTCGCTGACCCAGCCATGCCAGACCTCGGGGTGCTCCTTGAGGAACAACTTGGCCAGTTCCGGCGACTCGATACGGTCTTTGCTCATGCGCGCCAGGTTCTGGTTCAGCAGGTCGATCGGCAGATTGACCTTTTCCAGCACCGCCACCAGCTCCGGCGCCTGCTCGTGGAAGGCCTTCGACAGGCCCACTTTGATGGTCAGGGTTTTATCCACGCCTGGCTTCTCATCCAGTTTGACCAGGTCGACCAGGCCCATCAGCGGCGTCGGCGACCAGTAGTAGAACAGGATCGGCTCACCACGCTTGTAGCTCGACAATACGGCGGCATCCAGTGCCGGGCCGGTGCCCGGGCGGAAGTTGGTGTAGCTGCTTTCCAGGCCGTAGCGCTTGAGCATCTCGCTGTTGTCCAGCTCGCAGGTCCAGCCGGCCGGGCAATTGTAGAAGCGCCCCTTGTCCGGTTCTTCCGGGTCCTTGAATACCTGGGCGTATTGCCCAAGATCGGCGATGGTCTTGAGGTTGGGTGCCTTGGCTTCGAGTTTGCGCTTGGCGTCGCCTTCGATCACATAACGCGGCACGTACCAGCCTTCGACCGCGCCAACGACCGGGGCGCCGACGCCAACGACCTTGCCGGCAGCCGCAGCCTTGTTCCAGACCTCGCTGCGCCCTACCCACTCTTCGGCAAACACCTGGATATCATTGCTGCTCAGGGCGTTTTCCATGGAGATGGAGTTGCCCGGCAGGCTGTCGGTATCACAGCCATAACCATTTTTCAGCACGAACTGCATCACATCCGTGAGCAGCATCCCGCTTTCCCAGTTCAACCCGGCGAACTTCACCGGTTTGCCAGACTCGCACCAGCCGGCCGCCTGGCTGGCGCCAGCGGCCGCCAGCAGCCCGAAAGATAGTGTCGTGGTCAGCAGAGCCTTTGTAATTTTCATTGTGATGCTCCCAAACAAGAACATGGTTTGCAGTAGTCGAGGGCATCCGGCCCAGAGAGGGTCGCCAAACTGGCTGATGAGCCTTGCAATCGGCATCGGCGTGGCGCCTGTGAGCGGCGGCCACTGCGCAGGAGAAATATTTCACAACCTCAAAAAAGGATAAAATAATATGTCCTGATGTATCACAACGGAAAAACCTATGAAGTTCACACTGCGGCAACTGCGCTATGCACTCGCAGCGGCCAAGCACGGTAACCTGACGACTGCCGCCATGGAGCTTCATGTTTCACAGCCCTCCATTTCGGCGGCCATCAGCGAACTGGAAGAGGTGCTGGGCCAATCGATTTTCGTGCGCCAACGTGGCCTCGGCATTTCGTTGACCCCGTTCGGTCGTACCGTCATGGCCCAGGCCCGTCGCGTCCTGACCGAGGCTCGGACCTTTGCCGAGATCAATGCCAATGCAGGAGAGTGTGTCGGAGAGCTGGTGGTTGGATGTTTTGAAGACCTGGCGCCCTATTGCCTGCCACAGATCGTGCGGCGGATGCAGGAGTCCTGCCCCAGGGTCACGGTTGATATGCGCGAAGGCAGCTTCGATTATGTCGGGAAGCGGCTGGGTGAAGGCGCGATAGAGCTGGCAATCACCTATGATCTGGGCCTGCCGCCGAACACTCGATGCATCCAGCTATGCCAGCTGACCGCTCAGGTACTGCTGGCGGCCGATCACCCGTTGGCCAAGGAGTCGCGCGTCAGCCTCAAAGCGCTATCGGAATACACCCTGGTAGTCACCGATCAGGTCCACAGCTGGCAGCATGTGCTGGACCTGTTCAGTTTCTACGATCTCTCACCCGCCGCTGTGCACCGTGTGCGCACCTTCGAGTTGCAGCGTAGCCTCGTCGCCAACGGGTTTGGCGTGGCGCTGATCTATACCCGGCCATTTGGTGACCGCAGTTATGATGGCCAAGCGCTGGTTTGTCGGCCGACCGAGGAGAAACTGCCAACGCACAGCATCGTACTGGCACATGATCAGCGCTATCCGCTGACGCCTTCGGCTGAAGCGTTCAAGGAGCTGGCGGTGGCATGGTTCAGGGAACACCCATCGTTTGCATCCGAATGAAACTGCCCCTGGGAAGCGTCATCGCGCTAACGCTACCTGGTCTTTCATCATTCCCATCAACGCTTCGTTTTCCAGCGGTTTGCTGAGCAGGAAGCCTTGTACTTCATGGCATTGGTCATCGCTGAGCAAGGCCAGTTGCTCAGCGGTCTCGACACCTTCGGCAGTGACCGTCATGCCCATTGCGTTGCCAAGATTGATGATGGCCTGGACAACGCTACGGTCGCTGCCGCTCTTGCCCAGGTGCTGCACGAAGCGCTTGTCGATCTTGATGCTGTCGAACGGGTAGGTACGCAGGTAGCCCAGCGAGGAGTAACCGGTGCCGAAGTCGTCCATGTTCAGGCGCACCCCCAGCTCCTTCAGCGCAAGCATGGTGTGCAGCGCGCCTTCAACATCGTTGAGCATGACATTCTCGGTAATTTCCAGCTCCAGGCGATGGGCCGGCAGCCCGGTGGCGCGCAATGCATCGCCGACGTCGCGGACCACATCGCTGCGGCTGAACTGGGCCGGGGACATGTTGACCGAGACCATCACCGCCTGCGGCCAGCCCCGCGCCTTGATACAGGCTTCGTGCAGCACCCAGTTGCCAAGCAGCACGATCAGGTCGGACTCTTCGGCGAGCGGGATGAAACGATCCGGTCGGAGCAGGCCCAGGCGCGGGTGCTTCCAGCGCACCAGGGCCTCGGCCGATGCGATCGAGACCCCATCGACCTTGAAGCGCGGCTGAAAATGCAGCACCAGTTCACCACGCGGTATGCCCTCGCGCAGTTCGCTTTCCAGCACACGCTTCTCCATCAATGCTGCGTTCATCTGTGCCGAAAAGAAGCGCCAAGTGTTCTTGCCCGCCTGCTTGGCGCTGTACAAGGCCACGTCGGCGTGCCGGATCAGGTCGCTCGGCGTACCGGGGTACTCGGCCGACAGCACTACACCCAGGCTTACCCCCACTTGCACGACATGCCCTTCGACCTGAATGGGGCGTTTGATCGCCTCGATCACACGCATGCAGAATCGGTCCATGTCTGCGTGATCGCCTGGCCGGGTGAGCACGACGATGAACTCGTCGCCTCCCAGACGGGCGACCAGATCACTGTCACGGGTAACCTGGCCGAGGCGGATCGCTACCTCCAGCAGCACCGCGTCGCCGGCCGGATGCCCAAGGCTATCGTTGATCGGCTTGAAGTTGTCCAGATCCAGCATCAGCAGCGCCACCTGGGGTTGGTCGGCGCCAGGAGCCGATTGCTCGAGGAAACGGAACAGCTTGTTGCGATTCGGCAGGCCGGTCAGGGCGTCGTGCAAAGAGAGGTGCTGGATCTGGGCATGGGCGGCCACTTCGTCGGTGATGTCGCTGCAAGTGCCACGAAAGCCGGTACAGACGCCCTCGGCCACGATCGCGCGAGAAGCGATCCTGCAGATACGCTGTTGGCCGAGATGGTCCTGGTACTGGCAGCGCAGCGTGCCGGAAGAGCCTGCCGCGGCCAGGCTGTGCAGGCAGGTGCGGAGGTTATTGGTATCACACGATAGCAACTCGGTGATCGAGCGCTGTCGCCACGCTTCGACGGGGTGCCCGGTGAGCTCGGTGAACCGGTCCGAAAGGTAGGTCAGGCGAAGCAGCACATCCGTTTCCCAGATCCAGTCCGACGCGGCTTCGGCCACGGCCTTGAAGCGCTCTTCGCTCGATTGCAGGGCAGCCCTGGACGTCATCAGGGCACGGTGGCTGCGATCGATCCTGGTGCTGGCCCGGATCGCATAGCGTGCAAACAATGCCATGCTCAGTGCGATGAGCAGTACCGCAATAGCCAAGGGTGCGATTACCGTCTGGATCAGTTCGGTGCCGGGTTGCGGTATATCCCACGTCAAGGCATGGCCGCTGCCTTCGAGTGGCAGGGCACCGCGCCCATGGCGCTGATCGGCCGAATCGACCACGGCCAGGCCGGACAACCCCGCCGACTGGCCCAGCGGCAAGAGCACCTCGGGCGAGAGAACCCGAATGAACACCATAACCGCGGTTGGTCCCGGCGGGTGGGCGGGCTGGGTCTGCGGGCGGATCAGCGCGGCGACGTACACCGCCGGCTGGCCACGAAACACGAGGTAGCCTGAAGACGCCTGTTCGTGCTGCGCTGCTTGACGAGCCTCCTGCAGGATCTTGCCAGCACTGGCGGTATGACGCTCCAGCCCCTGTTGGCTGAGCTTACCGTCCAGGATTGCGTACCGAGTCCCGTCATCATCGAGCACATATACACCGTCATACCCATCGGAGGTATAGAGCGTGGCACCGACGTTGTCCTCGTCGTATGCCCAATGTGTATCGACCTGCCCGCCCAAGTGATCATAGGCAGCCTGCCAGTTGGCATGGGTCAGCAGGAACGTCTTGTCATTCTTCTGTAACTGGGCCATGGCGGACCCAGCATAGAAGCGGCTTTGCTCCACTTGTCGGGCGTCCAGCGCCTCGGCGAGGCGGTAGAGGGAGAACAGCCCCAGCAGCAGGGCCAACAGCAGAATCAGGGAAAACACCACGATCAATTGCCCGACCACATTTCTACGGGTCGACATTTCATTGTCAGCAGAGACGTCCATTGGTTCACCTTCGCGGCCTAGGGTCTTCCAGTTGACCGGGCAGCAGGATTGGAGGTCGATGGAGCTGACGACCGGCAAGCCGGCTCCCGCAGGAATATATTCCTGTGGGAGCAACTGTCTTGGGTATCTCTTCAGCCAGCACTGGCCCTTGTAGGAGCGGCCTTGTGTCGCGATGGGCCGCGCAGCGGCCCCGACAATCTTTGCTGCGAAGCTGAAAACCTGGGGCCGCTTCGCGCCCCATCGCGACACAAGGCCGCTCCTACAGGTGTTTGCACATGGCTTGAGGCCGGAGTGGTCGAGGTGGTGCAGCTTGCCGGCGATGAGGCCGGGACTGACTACAGCGCTTTGGATCGCTGTCCGGGGTCGAGTGTGGTCAGCCGTAACCTGCGGCCAGTAAGGAAATCCCCTGTCTCGCCCTACAGTGAACGCTCGACACAATCGAATCCATCCGTCTGGCCGGCGCAGGCATTGAACCAAGCCATTGCAAGCAAGCCTGAAGGTGCCATAGGCTGCTTCCCATGAATCGGCCACTGACACTGGATAAACGATGATCGAACTACAAGGACGTGCAGAATTTTCAGGCTTGGAGTGCCGGCCCGTCGGGCCCGCTGACGCAGAAATGATCTGCTCGCATCGCCAGGAGATGTTTCTTGAGGCAGGTGGCGACCCTGAAAAACTGCAAACCATGACTCAGCACTTTCGCCCATGGCTGGAGGAGCGGCTCGGTGACGGCCGGTATTACGGTTTCAAGCTCCTGGATGGCGACCAACCGGTCGCAGCCATTGGCCTGATGAGCATTGACTGGCCTCCCCATCCATCGCACCCGACCGTGGACAAGCGTGGGTACGTGCTGAATGTGTTCGTCCAGCCGGCCTACCGGCGCCGCGGCCTGGCGTCGGCCTTGATGCAGGCTGCCGACGCCGAGTTCGCTCGCCGAGGTATCACCTTCGCTGTCCTGCACTCCACCGAAACGGGTAAACCGGTCTATGAGCAAGCCGGCTGGACGGGTACGTCGGAAATGGCCAAGCCCATTACCTGATGGTTACCGCTATCGGCCGAAGGCGGACATGGAAAGAACCGGTATCAACCACGCAACACATGGACCGCCACACCGGCCAAGGCGCAGCTGAACAGTACCTGGATCACGCCACGCCTGAAGCGGAACAGGGCCACGGCGGCAGCAACGGCGATCAGCGCCGAAGGCCAGTCGAACGCCCCGCTGAAACCGTTTGGCCAGAGCACGTGGTAGCCGAAGAACATGGCAAGGTTCAGGATCACCCCCACGACTGCGGCCGTGATCCCCGTCAGCGGTGCAGTGAACTTCATCTCGTTGTGGGTCGACTCCACCAACGGGCCGCCGGCCAGGATGAACAGGAACGATGGCAAGAAGGTGAACCAGGTGACGAGGCTCGCCGCGACTGCACCGGCCAGGAACGGGGTTTGCTCACCGAACATCGGATGCACATAGCCACCGACAAAGCCGACGAAGGCTACCACCATGATCAATGGCCCTGGCGTGGTTTCTCCCAAGGCAAGGCCATCGATCATCTGGGTGGGTGACAGCCAGCCATAATGCCCGACGGCACCTTGATAGACGTAGGGCAGCACGGCGTAGGCCCCACCAAAGGTCAGCAGTGCGGCCTTGGTGAAGAACCAGCCCATTTGCGTCAGGGTGCCGGCCCAGCCAAACGTCAGCGTCAGCAGCCCCATGGGCAAGGTCCAGAGGACTGCGCCGATCAGGGCCAGACGCAGCAAATGCCCCACCCGAAAACGCGCATGCTCAGGCGTTGGTGTGTCGTCGTCGATCAGGGCCGGGCCGTAGCTGTTCCTGGCAGCCCCGTGACCACCACCAACCACGAACCTGTCGGGGGCGACGCGACCGCCCACATAGCCAATGATGCCGGCAACCAGCACGATCAGCGGGAACGGCACATCGAGGGCGAAGATGGCCACGAACGACGCTGCGGCCATGGCCCACAGCCAGCCGTTCTTCAACGCGCGCGAGCCGATGCGGTGAGCCGCGTGAACGACAATGGCCGTTACTGCGGGCTTGATGCCGTAGAAGATCCCTGCCACCACCGGGACCTCGCCAAAGGCGATGTAGACCCAGGACAAGCCAATCAGGATGAACAGCGAGGGCAATACGAACAATGCGCCGGCAATTACCCCACCCCAGGAGCGGTGCATGAGCCAACCGATGTAGGTGGCCAGCTGCTGTGCCTCGGGGCCTGGCAACAACATGCAGTAGTTCAGCGCATGGAGGAACCGCTTCTCGCTGATCCAGCGCCGGCGCTCGACCAGCTCCTGGTGCATGATCGAGATCTGCCCGGCAGGCCCACCAAAACTGATGAAGCCCAGCTTGAGCCAGAACAGGAATGCTTCGAACAGTCCGATCGGCCGCTGTACCGCTTGCGATGGTGGCTGTTCGCCCACTGCCGAGGTGCTATCAACCATTTTGCGCTTCCTCACTCGCGAAAGCCGTCAGCAGGCCATCGAAGATGCCCCCGGCGACCCTTGTCAATTGATCGTCATCGCCAATGCTTTGTCTCAAGCCCGCGAGGACACGTTCGATGCCTGGTGCTTCGGAGGGTTGGTTGCCTCCCACATCCAGGTAGTGAATGACAGCGGCCAGGCGTGCCAGGCCTGGCTGCTGTACGGCAAAGCTCTCGATGAGGGTTTCGAACGACACCCGCTGCCCGACATGGCTGAACCTGGCCCCATCAAAATCGAAGCCCAGCGCATCGCCCGGGCAGTCTTCAGGGCTGTCCAACCAGATGAACCGGGCGTCGGCATCGATGAAGCGACGAATCAGCCAGGCACAGGCCAGCCGATCCACCCATGGGCGCTTGCGGGTGGCCCAAGTGCGGCCCTGGTAGTCGTTGCGTTCCAGTCGGACGATGGCCTCATCGTGGGCGCTCGGCTCATCGCAAGACAGTGCGCGGCCAATCGCGGCTTCGAGCTCCTGCAGCGCCGAGTCGGCTCGCGCCTTGGGCTCACCCGGGAAAAAATCGATCGCCGCCAACTGGCTGAAAGCCTTCCTGAGCTTGCGCACCTGCCGGGCTGTCTGCAGCGCATTGTCTGGCACCAGCTCAGCCGTGCAGCCGGCAATTTCTTCCATCAGCCTGGCGTACTCGTCGCTCCTGTCGAACAGCCTGCTGAAGCGCTCCTCACGTTCAGGCAGCGACAGGAGAAATGCCGTGCCGTTGATGGCCAGTACATCTCGCTCGACCGCTTCGAAAACTTCCCGACCTGCGCACTGTGCGGGCAGCAGGTAAACACCATCCCTCAGCACTGCTGCGCCCGAGGCCTTCAGGCTTCTCCAGGCACGCATGCGCTCGGTGGCATTGGCCGTCGGCAAACCGAGAATCAGTAGCGACCAATCGATCATGTAGAAAGCTCAACATAATATGTTTACTTCTCTACATTAAATGACTATTGGCTAAAATCAACAGCTATGCATCCAGGCGCGGATGGGCTCGCTCCAATTCGGGCCAAAAGTTGCAGCCCGGAGCATGACGCGCCTTTTTTTGAGGCACGGCTGCGCGCTGAGCAGTTGTTGAATGCACCCGAAAATCTTGCAATTTCAATAATTTACTAACCCATCCCTGCTATTGCGCAGCTGCGCGGGCTTTCGGCACCTTCATTGCAACGGCCCCTTTGGTGCACAACGCACCAGCACTTGATCGGATTCGAGGCTTGCCACAGACACAGCACCCACCGACCCGCAAGGCCACACCCTGAAATACGTAGATGAACCGCAATGAAGCTGCCGGCAACGGTGGCAAGGAGTGGGTATGTCCCGGGCATTTTTCAATGAAATGTACGATACAAACGGAAGTTGCCGACCGCATTACCAGGAGTTCGCCCGCTGGCTGGCAAACACCCCGCTGGAGTTGCTGGAGCAACGCCGACGTGAAGCTGACCTGCTGTTTCACCGGGCCGGTATCACCTTCACCTTGTACGGTGACAAACAGGACACCGAGCGCCTGATCCCCTTTGATCATCATCCCGCGCAGTATTCGCGCCAGCGAATGGCGCATGGTCGAGCGCGGCTGTATTCAGCGGGTGCACGCCCTGAACCTGTTCCTGCAGGATATCTACCACGACCAGCGCATCCTCAAGGCCGGCATCATTCCGCCGGAGCAGGTGCTGGCCAATGAGGGCTACCAGATCGCCATGCAGGGCCTGGGACTGCACCGTGGGCTCTATGCTCACATCGCCGGCGTCGACCTTGTCCGTGATGGGGATGGCAGCTACTTCGTGCTGGAGGACAACCTGCGAACCCCCAGTGGGGTCAGCTACATGCTCGAAGACCGCAAGATGATGATGCGGCTGTTCCCCGAGCTGTTCGCCGCCCAACGTATCGCCCCTATCGACCACTACCCCAACCTGCTGCTGGACACACTCAAGAGCGCCAGCCCACTGGACAACCCCACTGCCGTGCTGCTCACCCCTGGCCGCTTCAACAGTGCCTATTTCGAGCATGCCTTCCTGGCCCGGGAAATGGGCATCGAACTGGTAGAGGGTGCGGACCTGTTCATCCGAGACGAGCACGTCTACATGCGTACCACCGCCGGTCCTCAACAGGTGGACGTGATCTATCGCCGCCTGGACGACGATTACCTCGACCCGCTGTCGTTCAACCCTGACTCGATGCTGGGCGTGCCGGGGCTGATCTCGGTGTACCGCGCTGGCAACGTGGTGCTGGCCAACGCGGTCGGCACCGGGGTAGCGGACGACAAATCGATCTACCCCTATGTCGACGACATGATCCGCTTCTATCTGGGCGAAGAGCCGGTCCTGAACAACGTCCCTACCTGGCAGTGCCGCAGGCCTGCAGAGCTGTCCCACGTCCTGGCCCACCTGCCCGAACTGGTGGTCAAGGAGACCCAGGGTTCCGGTGGCTATGGCATGTTGGTCGGGCCAGCGGCGACCAGCGCACAGATCGAGGACTTCCGCGCCCGCATCAAGGCCCGCCCACATGCCTACATCGCACAACCTACCCTGTGTCTGTCCACATGCCCGACCTTCGTCGACAGCGGCATCGCGCCGCGCCACATCGACCTGCGCCCGTTCGTGCTGTCGGGCTGCGAAACCCGGCTGGTACCCGGCGGCCTGACCCGCGTGGCCCTTCAAGAAGGCTCGCTGGTGGTCAACTCGTCGCAGGGCGGCGGTACCAAGGATACCTGGGTGGTGGAGGACTGAACCATGCTTTCGAGAACTGCTTCCGACCTGTACTGGATGTCGCGCTACCTGGAGCGTGCAGAGAACCTTGCGCGCATGCTCGAGGTCAGTTACTCGCTGTCGCTGATGCCCCAGGCCGGCCGCAGTGACGGCCATGCCGAGCTGGCCATGTCACTGCTGGCATCCGGCACGCTGGACGACTACCGCCGCCGGCACACCGAACTCGATACCGAGCGCATGCTGCACTTCTTCGCCCTCGACGCGACCAACCCCGGCAGTATCTATTGCTGTCTGCAGGCGGCCAGGACCAATGCCCACGCAGTGCGTGGCCGCATCACCGCCGACATGTGGGAGAACATCAATGCTACCTGGATCGAGATGCGCAACATTGCCAGCAATGGCCTCGGCCGTTATGGCATCAGCCAGTTCTGCGACTGGGTCAAGGAACGCTCGCACCTGTTCCGCGGCGCAACCTCTGGCACTATCATGCGCAACGACGCCTACAGTTTCATCCGCCTGGGGACCTTCCTGGAGCGGGCCGACAACACCCTGCGCCTGCTCGATGCCCGCTATGAGATGTTCGGTGAGGCCTCCGAGGAGGTCAGCGATGACTCTGCCCGCGGCTATTACCAGTGGAGCGCCTTGCTGCGCGCGCTGACCTCCTACGAAGCCTTCAACGAACTCTACCGCGCCGCACCCAGTGCACGGCCGGTGTCCGAGTTGCTGTTGCTGCGGGTCGATGTGCCCCGCTCGCTGCATGCCTGCATCGAGGAGCTGGACCAGATACTTGCCAGCCTGCCGGGCAGCACCGGGCGCGCCGCCCAGCGCATGGCCGCCGAACTGAACGCTCGTCTGCGCTACACCGCGATCGACGAAATCCTCGAAGCGGGTTTGCACCCATGGCTGAGCGACTTCATCGGGCGCATCAATCAACTGGGCCAGGCGGTCCATCACTCCTATCTGGAGGTCGTATGAAACTGTCCATTCGCCACGACACTACCTACAGCTACGCAAGCGATGTCTGCAACAGCATCCAGTTCCTGCGCCTGACGCCACGCAGCAGTGAGCGCCAGCGCATCAACGAATGGCAACTGGACCTGCCCTGCAGGGTCAAAGGCCAGATCGACCCGTATGGCAACATCCTCCATGTGCTGACCCTGGACAAACCCCACGGGCATCTGGCACTGACCGCCAGCGGCCAGGTAGAGATCGACCCGGAGCGCGAGCAGGAGGCTGGCGAACAATCTCCCCTGCCATTTCTGCGCAGCAGCCACCTGACCCAGGCCGATGACACACTCAAGGCCTTCGCCAACCGGCACTGCGGCGAACACCGCGACCGGGCGGCGCTGGTCGGGCTGATGCAGGGCCTTGCCGAGCACATGCCATACAGCCCCGGTGCCACGTCGGTGGGCACCACCGCCATCGAAGCGTTCAACGGCGCTGCCGGGGTCTGCCAGGACCATACCCATGCATTCCTCGCCTGCGCACGTAGCCTGGGTATCCCGGCACGCTATGTCTCCGGTTACCTGTGCACCGAGGACGAGCAGCACCTGGCCAGCCATGCCTGGGCCGAGGCCTGGGTCGACGACGCCTGGTACAGCTTCGACATCACCAACCGCCTTACCCGGCCAGAGCGTCACCTGAAGCTGGCAGTGGGCCTGGACTACCTCGATGCCTGCCCGGTCAGGGGCGTGCGCCGCGGAGGTGGCGCCGAGTCGATGCAGGCCAGCGTGCATGTGCACCGCCAGTAACTGGCGCTGCATCCGTTCATAGAGCAATCAAGGGAAACAGCATGACCTATTGTGTCGCCATGCACCTGGCGGACGGGCTGGTCTTCATCAGCGACTCACGCACCAATGCGGGTATCGATCAGATTGCCAGTTTTGCCAAGCTGTTCGTGTTCGGCGTGCCGGGGGAGCGCCTGATCGTACTGCAGACCGCCGGCAATCTGGCGACCTCGCAATCGGTGGTGAACCTGCTGCAGCAACGCACGCGAGGCCCCGGCCCCCACCTGTTGAACGTTGCCACGCTCTACGATGCAACGGTACTGGTCGCCGACACCCTGCGTGAGGTGGTCAGCCGTGATCGTAGCAAGCTGTCTGCCGGCATCGACCTCAGCAGCTCGTTCATCGTCGGTGGCCAGATAGCCGGTGGCCCCATGGGCATATACAACGTCTATGCACAGGGCAATTTCTTCCAGGCCACGCCAGACACACCGTTCCTGCAACTGGGCGAAAGCAAGTACGGGCGGCCGATCCTCGACCGTAACCTTGGTTACCACATGCCTCTCGATGAAGCGTTGCGCTGTGGGCTGATTTCGTTCGACTCGACCATTCGCAGCAACCTGTCGGTGGGCATGCCGTTGGACCTGCTGGTCTACCACAAGGACAGGCTGGAAACACCGAAGCGCCAGCGCATCGCCAGCGACGATGCCTATTACGAGCAGATACGCAGGCAGTGGAGCGACGGGCTTAAAAGACTGTTGGCCGAACTGCCACCGCCGCCCTACTGATTGGCAGGGGCCCCTGTGGGAGCGGGCATGCCCGCGAACACCGGCACAGCCGGTGCCAGGCACCGCGTTGGATTCTTCGCGGGCATGCCCGCTCCCACAGTAGATCGCTTGTGCAGCCCTCAGTTGCAGGGGCTACTCCAGGGGAATGGTCAGGCGATCGATCACGGCACGGGTTTCAGGCCGCACCCCGCGCCACCAGGCGAACGCCTCCGCCGCCTGCTCGACCAGCATGCCGACACCGTCGGCCAGGCGCGTCACCCCCTGCGCCTGGGCCATGCGCAGGAACGGCGTCAGGCCTTTGCCATACGCCAGCTCGTAAGCCAGCCGCGTCTCGCCGAGCACACCTTCAGGTAGTGGCGGCAGCTCGCCGGTGAGGCTCGCGGAGGTGGCATTGACCACGATGTCGAAAGACTGCCCCTCCAGCTCCTCATAACGGCTGATGCGCAGGCTTGGGTGATCCAGCTCGTTGCGCAGGGTGAGCGCCTTGGCCATGTCTCGGTTGGCAAGCACCAGCTCGCTCGGCCCCGCCTGCAGGAACGGCAGCAACGCACCACGCACCGCGCCACCGGCGCCGAGCAACAGTACCCGGCGATTGCCCAGCGGTTCACCGAGGTTCTCCTCGATATCCCGCAACAAGCCGATGCCGTCGAAGTTATCGGCAAAGATCCGACCCTCCTCGAACTTCAATGCATTGGCCGCACGCGCCAGCTGTGCGCGCTCGCTGCGCTGGTCGGCCAGTTCGAAGGCACGCAGCTTGAACGGCGCGGTGATGTTCATGCCCAACCCGCCATCATTGCGAAACTGCAGTACCTGGGCCTCGAAGCCCTCGAGTTCGCCCTCGAGGGCGCCGTACTCCAGGCACTGGCCGCTGGCCTGGGCGAACAGGCCATGAATCAACGGGGACTTGGTGTGGCTGATCGGCCGGCCGATCACTGCATAGCGGTCGCTCATCGTGCATCTCCATGGGTGAACAGCACACCGTCTGCCTGCATGGCGGTGATTTCTTCAGGGCTGAAGCCAAGCCCGGCGGCGACTTCGGCATTGTGCTGGCCGAGGTCCGGGGCTACCTGGCGGATCGTGGTGTCACAATCCGAAAAGCGGAACGGCAGGTTGGGCAGGCGCAAGGTACCGTAGCGCGGGTGCTGCTGCTCGATGACCATGTTGCGCGCCTGGATCTGCGGGTCGGCCACGACCTCGTCGATGCGCTGCACCTTGGCGCTGGGAATGTCGATGTCATCGAGCAACTGCAGGATATCGGCCACCCGGCGCGCTCCGACCCAGTCGCGAACCACGGCCAGGATTGCCTGGCGGTGGGCGTTGCGGCCATTGAGGCTGTGGTAGCGGCTGTCGTTGCCGAACCCGGGCGGGCCACCGTTGGCTTCGAGCATCGCGGCAAAGCGCTTCCAGGCGTCGTCGACCTGGGCGGCGATTACCAGGTCGCCATCGGCAGCGCGAAACACGCCGTACAGGGTGGAGGTGGGCATGTCATGGCCGGTCTGCTCGGGCAGGACGGTGCCGTCGGACAAGGTGTAGCACTGCACCGCGTATTCATGCATCGACACCAGCGTGTCGTACAGGGCCATGTCGATGTGCTGGCCACGGCCGCTGTTCACACGGCCCAGCAGCGCCGCATTGATCGCTGCCACGGCATGGATCCCGGTGTACATGTCGCCCAGGGAAATGCGCAGCAACGGCGGCGCTTCGCCCGGCACGCCGACCATCTGCATGATCCCGCTCTTGGCCTCGGCGATCAGCCCGAAGCCGGCACGGTGGGCATCTGGCCCGGTGTGGCCATAGGCGGAGATCGAGCAGTACACCAGGCGCGGGTTGCGCGCCGACAGCTCGGCGTAGCCCAGGCCCAGCTTGTCCAGGGCGCCGGGGCGATAGTTTTCGATGAACACATCGGCCGAGTCGGTCAAGCGCTGCATGAACGCTTTACCACGCGGGTCCTTCATGTTCACGCTGACGCCCTGCTTGCCCATGTTCAGCTGCAGAAAGTAACCGCTCTGCTGCTCATCAAGGGTAAACGCGTGCTGGCGGCCGGCATCGCCGTTACCCGGCCGTTCGACCTTGATCACTTCGGCGCCCAGTGCTGCCAGGCAGCGGCCCACGTAGGGCCCGGCCAGGAAGTGGCTATAGTCGATGACGCGGATACCCGCCAATGGCAATGCCTGGCTCATGCCTGCACCCTCCTCGGCACCATCAGACGGTGCTCGCCACGCTGCACGACTTCGCCGTGCTGGTTGATCAGCTCCGACGGCAAGACCACGATGCCCCAGCCCGGTCGGCTGTTGCTCGGGCGCATCGCCCCCACACGCATGCGCACGTGCAGCACATCGTCGACCTTGATCGGCAGCACGAAGTCCCAGGTCCAGCCCAGCGACATGCCCGGTACAAAGCGGTATTCGCACTGGGTCTTCAGGCCGTCGGCGATCGACAGGCCGAACAGGCCATGGGCAACCAGGCAGCCGAAGTGACTCGCGTTGGCGTATACCTCGTCGACATGCACCGGGGTGTGGTCGCCAGTGAGTTCGGCGTAGGCCAGGATGCGTTCGCGGGTCACGGTGTAGCTGGGGCTGATGCACTCATCGCCTTCGCGGGCATCGTCCCAGTATCTTTCCACCACGCTCATGCCGTCACCTCTGCGCGTGGGTCGATCGCCAGTGCCTGGGCGACGCATTTCGCCGGCACTGCCTGAATGAACTCCACCGCCAGGCCGTCAGGCAGGCGCAGCCAGTTGCGGCCCTGGGGCATTTCGCTGACGCCGAAACGATGTGCGGCGGCCAGGGCAGCTTCGAGGTCCTCGCACATGATGCCCAGGTGCGCCAAGCGCCCTTCCGGCCCGGCAAAGTCCGGCTGGTGGATGAACTGCAGGCCACCGAGGGTCCAGTACTGCGCGGGCTGCTCGACCTCGCCCTGCATCTCGCGCATGGTCATGCCGCACACCTCGCTGAAAAAGCGGATGTGCCACTGGATGTCCCGCACCCAGAACGCAACGTGTTCAAGGTAGGCTTTCGGCTGGCTCATGGATGATTCCCCTTCTGCTGATCGGCCATGGCGCGCTCGATACCCTTGATGCAGGCCACCAGGGTCGCGTTGACCGGCGTAGCCACGCCATGGCGCTGGCCCCAGCGCACGACGGAGCCGTTGATGAAATCGATCTCGGTGACCGAGCCCTTTTCCAGGCTCTGCAGCATCGAGGTGCGAAAGCTCGCTGGCAGGCCTTCAGCTGCCAGACGCCATGCGGCGTCCGGGCTGGTGAGGCTCAGGCGGATGCCGGCCCGCTCGGCGACGGCGATGGCCTCGCTCACCGCTGCCTTGGCGGTGCTTTCCAGCAGTGGCTCGCTGTACAGCTGGCCATAACTGAGCATGGTGATGCCGCTGAGCGCGCCTGTCGCGACGTTGACCAGCAGCTTGTCCCACATGGTGCCGAGAATGTTGTCGCTGACTGTGGTGGCGAGCCCGGCGCCATTGAAGACCTCGGCAATGGCCTGCACTCGCAAGGTACATTGGCCGTCGAGCTCGCCGATGAAGGTCTGCTTGCCCGCTACACCGGCACGGATCGAACCCGGCGCCAGCAACACGCCACCGACGTAGGTCTTGCCGGCCAGTACCCGCTCACGCCCCACGGCCTCGGCCAGAATGTCTTCATGGCCAAGACCGTTCTGCAGTGACAGCACCAGCGTCTGCGGCCCGATCAGCGCCTTCGCACCGGTAATCGCCTCGCGGGTGTGGAACGACTTGACCAGCACCACCACCAGGTCGGCCACGCCCACGGTTGCCGCGTCGCAGGCCGCCTTCACCCTGACCTGCCGCTCGCCGCGTTCGTCCTGCACCCGCAGCCCGTGCAGGTTCATCGCGTCGACATGCGCACGGCCACGGTTCAACAGCCAGGTTTCGTGCCCCGCTTCGCTCAAGGCTGCACCAATGGCACAACCCAAGGCACCGGCGCCCAGAATGCAGATTTTCAAATCGCAGACCTCCTGTGGTTTGCGACTACCTTATGCAGCGGGTCTTATTTCGGCTATACAATGGGCTCAATACAGTTATTGAGTTTCGCAATAATGAGCACGCTCGATGCCTTGCCCGATCCAAAGCTGCTGCAGCTGTTCGATGTGCTTTACCACTGCCGTAGCGTGACCCGCAGCGCTGAACAGCTCGGCCAGAGCCAACCTACGGTGAGCATCTGGTTGGGGCGCTTGCGTGAAGAGTTGAACGACCCGCTGTTCGTGCGCACCCCTGGTGGCATGGCCCCTACCCCACGAGCAGACCAGCTGATCGGGCCCTGCCGCGAGGTGCTGGAGTCGCTGCGGCGCCTGACTACCTGGGAGCCGCAATTCGTTCCGGCCACGGCGCAGCGGCGCTTTCGCCTGTGCGTCAGTGATGCCAGCCATATCACCCTGCTGCCCAGCATCCTCAACCACCTGCGCACCCATGCGCCGGGCATTCGCCTGGAGGCAGCGCGCATCGATGGCAATACCGAGAGCGCGCTGGAGTCAGGTGAGGCGGACCTGGCCATCGGTTTTGTGCCCTGGCTGGGTGCGGGGATGTATCAGCAAGTGTTGTTCGAACAGGACTGGGTCTGCCTGAGCAACCCACGACACCCTCGCCTGGGCAAAGGCATGAGCGTGGCGCGCTACCAGGCCGAGGGGCATGTACAGATCAGTGCCGGTACCGGGCAGAAGTTGCTGGAGGCAGGCCTGGCTCGAGCCGGCATCGAGCGCAGGATAATGCTCGAGCTGCCGGCGTTTCTGGGGTTAGGCATGATTGTCGGGTCGACCGACCTGGTGGCTACGCTGCCACGGCACATCGGGCAGACACTCGCCGACATGCATGGTCTGCAGGTGCACGATTGCCCGTTTGCAGTGGAGGGCTTCACGGTCAAGCAGCATTGGCACGCGCGGTACCAGCAAGACAGCGGGAATCGCTGGATGAGGGAGGTAGTTCGGACCTTGTTTCAGGCAGGTGCCGGCCAGTACTGACCACAGAGTTCTGGATCGCTGCCTGAATGAATGTGACCCGTACCCAGAACGGTGGGCAGACCAACCCCCTTCTCGTATTATTGCTCCTCCTCACCTGGAATGATTTTCGTGAAGCCTTCACCTGGAAGTGACTCGCCGATCCAATCGAATTCTAACGGGCCGAAATGGGATGTCGGCGAAGCTGTCAGCCAGCTTTCCTGGGACGACTTGCGGATCATCAAAACGCTAAGTGACTGTAGCAACCGCGCCGCTACGGCCAAGAAGCTCGGCATCAATGTGTCAACCGTCTCGCGCCGGGTCGCGCAAGTCGAGAAGACGCTTGGGGTCGCGCTTTTCGATCATCGCAAGGCAGGGTATCTGCTTACTGCCGAAGGTGCCGAGCTGCGTGCGCTGGCCGAGCGCGTTGAGCTGGACATCGTCAGTGTCACCCGCAGGGTGTCCCGTGCCGGCCAAGGCCCCTTGGGAAAGCTGCGAATCACTACCAGTGACTCGCTGCTGCTGTACTTTCTCACGCCGATCATCGCGGACTTCCAAGCCCTCAATGAGGGGATCACCATCGAAGTGTTGGTCGGCAACCAGACGTTGAGTTTGGCGAGGGACGAGTCGGATATTGCGGTGCGCGCGACAAAAAAACCTACGGATACCCTCGTGGGTCGCAAGCTCGCCAACATCGCTTGGGCGGCATATGGCAGCGTCAAGCAGGCGGCGATTGCCGACCCCTTCGCCGAGGGCCAGGCATGGGTGTCCTACTCGGGAGGCCTGTGCGGTCTGAAGGCAACGAGCTACGTCGAATGTCGGGTGCCCTCGGAGCATATTTCTTACCGCACTGATTCCGTGGCGGCAGCAAGTGCCGCCATTGCGGCGGGCCTGGGTTTTGGCTTCCTCCCCTGCATGCTGGGCGACATTACCCCGGGATTGGTTCGGGCCGGCCCGGTGGTGCAGGAGCTTCAGGATGAGTTGTGGCTGCTTACCCACCAGGACATCAGGAAGTCCTGGCGAGTGAAAGCATTCATGACGTTCTGCGCGGCTGCAGTAGCCGACCTCAAACCTCTGGTCGAAGGTCAGCAGGCCATCCCGGCTTCATAGTTGAAACCGGGAGCGCAGGTCACTTGGCCTGCGCACCGATCACCGCACGGCACACAATCTCGATCAGTTGAGGACGCTGGGCAAGCCGCGATACACCGATGATATTGCTGGCCGCCTGCGGGCGCTCGGTGCCATAGGCCGCCTTGCGCACCTTGCCGACTACGGCAAAGGCTGCGTCCATGTCCAACACATATAGCGTCTCCTCGACGACATCCTGCATCGTGGCACCATACAAGGCCAACAACTTGGCAATGTTGTCGTAGGAAATCCGCATCTGTTCGCCCATTGACGAGAAATCGCTCGGACGACCGTCAGCATCCAGTGGCGCCGGCGCTACCAGGTTGCCCTCTTCGTCATGGTTGAACTGCCCCGAGATGAAGATCTCGCTCCCGACTCGCCGCGCTTGCGGATAGCCGTAGCCCTCTTCCCACGGAACGCCCCAGTAGGCGGTGTCGTCGTTGAAAGGTCGTGAAGCAGCCATTGGATTCTCCTTGGCGAAAATGGATCGATGTGATCCGACTGGCCAAGATCCTAGCATCGGATTTGACGCCCCAATGGTGCATAAATGCGCCTGCAAGGAAGCAAAAGTGCGCCACCGTTTCGCTGAGTATTTCGCTACCTTTTGCTGGCACTCGGCGACGACCCGCCGAGAAACTCTCGCCACCGTTCAGCAAAAGGGAAGAACAATGAGCAATCCACACACTGAAGTCCTGACCCCGCTCAACAGCCAACTGATCTTCATCGATCAGCAACCGCAAATGGCTTTCGGTGTCCAGAGCATCGACCGACAGACGCTGAAGAACAATGCCGTAGGCCTGGCCAAAGCAGCCAGGATCTTTAATGTGCCCACCATCTTCACCACGGTCGAAACCGAGAGTTTCTCCGGGCATACCTACCCCGAGCTGCTCGCGGTTTTCCCTGACGCACCGTTGCTTGAGCGCACGTCCATGAACTCTTGGGACGATCAGAAGGTTCGTGATGCGCTGAAGAAGAATGGTCGGAACAAGATCATCGTGTCAGGCCTGTGGACCGAGGTCTGCAATACCACCTTCGCACTGTCCGCCATGCACGATGCAGGCTATGAGATCTATATGGTTGCTGACGCTTCCGGGGGCACGACCAAGGAGGCTCACGACTACGCCATGCAGCGCATGATCCAGGCGGGCGTGGTGCCAGTCACCTGGCAGCAGGTGCTGCTGGAGTGGCAGCGCGACTGGAAAAACCGCGACACCTACGATGCTGTCATGGCGTTGGTCAAGGAGCATTCGGGCGCCTACGGCATGGGCGTCGATTACGCCTATACCATGGTGCACAAAGCGCCAGAGCGCGTTCAGCACGGCCCCACTCTGGCACCCGTGGCCGCAACGATCTAAGACCCCCTCTGCCCCAGGCTTGGCTTCTGATCTACAAGCGGGGCTGGCATGAGCTGATCCGGGCTGGTGAGTCGCGACGGAATGCTCTGAAGACTCGGAAGGGACTTCAGCGAACGGTGCCGCCCGGATCAACCATCTGCAGATTTTTCAGGATGAATTGATCCCATGAAGAGTGCTATTGGCATCGCTGTAGCCACTGTCGCGATTCAGTCGACGGAGCGGCGCAAACCCTGGCAGGTCTCAACGGCCAAGCAAATGATGCTGGATCATTTGGATACCGGTATATCGGTCTCGGCACTTGCCGAAGCGTGCGGATTGTCGCGCAGTTATTTTTCACGAATGTTCAAAGAATCTACACAGGTATCCCCGCAACAGTGGTTGCGGGAGCAGCGGCTTATGAAGAGTAAAGTGCTGCTGGAAGCGTCGACGATGATGCTTGCCGAGATCGCCCTGGAGTGCGGCTTCTACGATCAGCCACATTTCTGTCGAGTGTTTATGAAATCTGAAGGGCTAACGCCTCAGGCATGGCAGCATCAGGCGGCTTAGCCGGGATGCCATACCGCTCAATTCGGCATGTACTGCCATGGGTGGATATCGCTCGCTAGCTCGCACTTCCGGCATAGTGAGTTGGTACCAGGGTAATACAGCTCTCCAAGAAGATTTCCTGAGTATCCGCTATCGACCTGTAGCGGACAGCAATCCAAAGCTCTGTAGTCAGTGCAGGCCTTATCGCCGGCAAGCCAGCTCCCACAGGAATATCACCAGCCATCAGGCATGCGCTGTACCTGTGGGAGCCGCGCTTGCCGGCGATGGGCCGCGAAGCGGCCCCGGATACAGATATCCGCTATGGGTCGATGGTCGGGGGGTTGATGCAGTGCTTCGATCGGCACGATAACGGAAATTTATTTTGCGCACTAAATATTATCGCGCAACATACCAATCAACCAGCAAGCAACCGCTGATCCCCCTACCCAAGCCAACGGAGCATGACCATGAACTTCAGCAAAGCAATCGCCATCGCAACCTTGACCTTCGGCGCCAGCGTCAGTGCCTTCGCCCAGACCGCCTCGCCGTACCAGTACGGCATGCACCTGGACATCGCCCAAGTGATCGCCGTGGACGCCCCGGCCAACGCCACCGGGCACGCCAGTACTGCCACCCTGACCTACCGTGACAGCGACGGCAAGTTGCAGAAGGTCAGCTACCTGCGCCCGACCACCTACGCCAACCAGAACTGATCACCCTACCCAGCGCCCCAGGAGCTTGACCATGAAACTCTCCCGCCCCCTCGCCGCCGGCCTGCTCGCGCTCGCCGTCAACAGCGCCTTCGCCGCCGGTAGCCCCGGTGTGGAAACCACCACCCAGGCTTTCCTCCAGGCCCTTGAAGCCGGTGGCGGCAAACCACTGGAAACCCTGTCGCCGAAAGACGCCCGTGCCGTGCTCACTGGCGCACAGGCCAGCGTGAATGTGGACGTATCCGGCATCCAGGTCGAGCGCCGCACTATTGCTGTCGACGGGCAGGCCCTGGAGATCCGCGTGGTACGTCCACAAGGGGCGAAAGGCGAGCTGCCTGTGTTCATGTTCTTCCATGGCGGTGGCTGGGTGCTGGGGGATTACCCGACCCATGAACGCCTGATCCACGACCTGGTGCTCGGCTCCGGTGCAGCGGCCGTCTATGTCGACTACACGCCATCGCCAGAAGCAAAATTCCCCACCGCCATCAACCAAGCCTATGCCGCCACCCGCTGGGTTGCCGAGAACGGCAGGCAGATTGGCGTCGATGGCAAGCGCCTGGCGGTTGTCGGCAACAGCGTCGGCGGCAACATGGCGGCGGTTGTGGCGCTCAAGGCCAAGGAGGCCGGCACGCCAAAGCTGCGCTTCCAGGCCCTGCTGTGGCCGGTGACCGATGCCAACTTCAACAACGGTTCGTACAACCAGTTCGCCGAAGGCCATTTCCTGACCCGCAACATGATGCAGTGGTTCTGGGATAGCTATACCAGCGACCCCAGGCAGCGTGACGACATCCACGCCTCGCCGCTGCGCGCCAGCCTGGAGCAGTTGAAAGGCCTGCCACCCGCGCTGGTACAGACCGCCGAGATGGACGTGCTGCGCGATGAAGGCGAAGCCTACGCCCGCAAGCTTGGCGCTGCCGGCGTACCGGTGACCGCCGTGCGCTACAACGGCATGATCCACGACTTCGGCCTGCTCAACGTACTCGGCCAGGTGCCCGGTACCCGCAGTGCGATGGACCAGGCTGCCCAGGCGATCAAACAGCATCTGCAGTGAGGGTGGTTCACGACCGGTGCGGCTTGGCCGCATTGGTCGTGGTTGCGTGCCTCGCGCCTACTATGCGTGCAAGAGGATCACGAAGTTCTTTTTCATGTCTTCCAGCACGGTCCATTTGCCCTTGGCGCCCGGTTCGATGATGAACGTGTCGCCAGCGGCCAGTGTTACGGGGGCGCAACCCTCAAGCTCGATGACGCAGCGTCCACTCAGGACATGGCAGAACTCCCAGACTTTGTAGTCGATGCGCCACGCTCCGGTGCTGGCTTCCCATTCTCCGGAAATGCGACCTTGCTGTTCATCGTGATAGTACTTGGACGTCAGCGTATGAGGGGTGCCTTCCACGACCTCTTCAAAAAAGGGCAGGTCGCGCACCGGTTGGATATCCAGTTCGCGGAACACGGTCAGTTTCTTGTTCATGGTTTTTTCTCGAGCACGTTGTGGGTAGGGCGATACATCAAATAGGCTTCACCGGTTACGCCCAGCATCGGGTGCGGAACGATCTGGCAGGTTTTAACAATCTGAAAACCGTGACGTTCGTAGAAGCGGCGTGCACCGTGGTTTTCTGCATAATCGATCAGGCATAGCCCATCCAGGCCAGAGTCCTCGGCGCGCTGCTGGGCGTGGCGAAGAAACTGGACGCCCAGCCCCTGGCTGCGCCACGCCTCATCCAGGGCCAGGCTGGAAATGTACAAGGTGTCGGGTATTTCCATGTCGGAATAAGGTGCGAGGACCGGGTCTGTCTCGACAGGTCTGTCAGGTGTCTCGCGCAAGGCATAGCTGTGCATCATGCCGATGACGCGCCCTTCGGAAGTGGCCATCAGGCAGTTCTTGTAGGAAAAGTCGCCCTGTTCCCTGGCATAGCGAGACGCACCGACACTCAGCAACGCTTCTCCAGGTGCGGCAAGCTTGCTCCATATGTAATCGGCCATGCCTTCCGATGTCAGTTGAAAGAAGCGCGCGATATCTTGCGCGTCCGAGGCTTGAGCGGGTCTGAAATCGACAGGCATGTATAGTGCTCCCATGGGATCGGGTGGTCAGTTTTCAAGGATTACGCCTTTGACTGGGTGGCAGGGTAGCCGGATTGAACGGCCCCCATCATGCTCCAGGCGAACACCGTCAGCACGGCGAGCGACGCTGTCCCACCCTCGAAGTCACGTGGGGATGGCCTGTGCCAAGCATGTTTCGAAAATCACCAGCCATCAGGCATGCGCTGTACCTGTGGGAGCCGCGCTTGCCGGCGATGGGCCGCGAAGCGCCCCGGTTACAGATGTCCGCTATGGGTCGAAAGGTCCACGAAACCAAGGGCGATTCAGTTCCCGGTGCTGATTCACAGCATCCTTATGGTCAGTCTGAGCCCACTCTACCTGGAGATGCGACTTTTAACAGGCAGCTTTTGAGGTTAACTTCCCCTCAAAATCACGCCGAGGCCACCTCCCTATGTCAATTGCTGACAACCTTCTTGCGTTCACCTTCGCAGCAACGCTGTTAACACTGACGCCCGGCCTCGACACTGCTTTGATATTGAGAACGGCCACCGTGGAAGGAAAGCAGCAGGCTTTTCGCACCGCACTGGGCATCAACACAGGTTGCTTGCTGTGGGGCGCCGCTGTGGCATTTGGACTAGGCGCACTGATTGCCGTATCAGAGTTGGCGTTCAACGTCTTGAAATACTGCGGTGCCGCCTATTTAGCCTGGCTCGGGCTGAATATGCTTTTACGTCCGCGTAAATCATTGTCGCCTGTCCAAGCGGCAGCAAAGCCAAGCCATGACTGGTTCCTGAAGGGAGTGATGGGAAACATCCTGAATCCCAAGGTTGGTATTTTCTACGTCTCTTTCTTGCCCCAATTCATTCCCCAAGGCCAGCCATTGATTACTTGGACGTTCGGCTTGGTAAGTATTCACGTGCTAATCGGGTTGCTATGGTCGATTATTCTGATCGCCGCAACCCAACCGCTGGCCGGCATATTGCGGCGTGAGAAGGTGGTTGCGTGGATGGATCGTGCAACAGGAATGCTCTTCGTTCTTTTTGCTGCTCGTCTCGCCTTCAGTAAACGTTAAGCCATTCAGTAAGGCGCCGGTGTATTGCCCGGAGGTTTACACATGAACAACCTTCCGCGAAGGACAGCAATGGGGCGTTAGCAGCCATTCGCGACTGACCGCTAACGACCCATAGCTGCCGTTCAGATACGGACGAATTCGGCTAGACGCGATTATTGAAATGCTGAACCTATACAGTTGAGTTCCGTGAACCGAGGCAGCATTGAACGCACGTGTCGATGGTTGGCCCAACGTCACATTGGCTGTTCTATCAGCACCACAGGATTTTAACGGCCTTCTTTTACATCACATTTAAGAAAACCGTTTTCGATAGTCACTCGGACCGACCCCGAGACGACGCGTGAACGCTCTTCTGAAACCATCGGTATTGGCATACCCCACGGTGTCGGCTAGGCGCTTGAGGGACACATCTGAATCCTCGATCAAGCGCCTGGCGGCATCGATGCGCGCCAGCTCCACGAACTCGGCCGGTGTCGATCCGGCTTCGGCCTTGAAGATCCGAGCAAAGTTACGCTCGCTCATGCCGGCGCGGGCAGCCAGGGCAGGGACGCTGAGGTCGGCCTTCAAATGCTGCAACACGTAATCCTGCACTGCCCTGATCACGCTGCGTTCGGCAGTCTGAGCTGCCAACTGCGCGCTGAACTGCGATTGCCCGCCTGGTCGTTTACAGAACATCACCATCTCTCGCGCCACTTTCAGCGCCAGCTCCCTGCCGTGATCCTCTTCTACCAGTGCCAAAGCTAAGTCCATACCCGCGGTGACACCAGCCGAAGTGTAGAGGTTGCCGTCCTTGATAAAAATGCTATCAGCGTCGACTTCGGTCTGCGGGTGCTCTTTGGCGAGTTTCGCGCTGGAATTCCAGTGGGTCGTGACACGACGTCCGTCAAGCAGGCCGGCGGCGGCCAACAGGAAGGCGCCGCTGCAAACCGAGCCGATGCGGCGCACTTTCAGAGCTTGTGTGCGAAGCCACTGCTGCAAGTCAGGGTTGAGCGTGATCTCGTCGATCTGCGGACCTCCGGCCACGAGCAAGGTATCGATCCTGCCTTTATAGGTTTCGAAGGTCTCGTCGATGGCGAGCTTCAAACCGTTTGAGCCTTTAATCATGCCTTTTTCGGTGCCGATCACTTCGACTCGGTAGGCCCGCGGGTTGCCCAATTGCTTAGCAGCCTCGGCGAAGACATCAGCCGGACCGACCACATCCAGCAGTTGAACGCGGGGGAAGGCAAGGAAGGCGATGCGCATGGTGTCTGTCCTCGTCGAATCATTGGCTGAAAATGTCGTAAAGCTACGGTTTCAGCCAGTATCTGTTTGGCTGAAAATAGCCTCAACAGCAACTTCAGTCAAACGGGAGGCCCGCATGAACGCTGCATCCACACCCAACATTACTGGGGCTCAATCTGTAACCACCAGCACGACTTCCATCAAAAACTTGCCCATCAATTTGTTTGGCTCAGTCATGGGACTAGCTGGTCTGAGTATGGCCTGGCGATTGAGTGGCCAGTACTTGGGTATCGGCGGCGAGCTGGGTGAGGCGATAGGCGCGTTTGCCGGCCTGATCTTCGTTCTGCTGACCCTGGGCTACCTGACTAAATGGTTCAAACATCCCGAAGCGGTACGGGGCGAATTCAATCACCCGGTTGCCAGCAACTTTTTCGGCACTGTCACCATCGCGTTGTTGTTGCTTTCCGCTGTGGTGGCGCCTTACAGCCCTATGGTCGGCGAAGCATTGTGGGTAGTGGGCAGCGTACTGACCGTATTGCTCGCTGTGCTGGTGGTTTCGCGCCTGCTGTCGGGCGCACAGGACACCTTGAATGCAGTGCCGGTCTGGTTAATTCCGGGCGTTGCAACCCTTGATATCGCGGTCACCGGTGCGCACATGCCGATGGTTTGGGCTGCCGAGTTCAATCTGTTTGCACTGGCGGTGGGTGCGGTGCTGGCATTGGTTTTCTACACCCGGATCTTCTCGCGTCTTGTCCATCAGGCTCCCCTGGCCAAAGGCATGGTGCCTTCGCTGATGGTCCTGATTGCCCCCTTTGAAGTCGGTTTCCTGGCGTACACCAATGTGTTTGGCGAGATCGACCGGTTTGCCAGCGTGCTGTTCTACTTCGGCCTGTTCCTGTTCGTGGTGCTGAGCTTCAAAGTATTCCGTCGCGATGTGCCTTTTGCTCCTTCGTGGTGGGCAATCAGCTTTCCCATCGCGGCCCTGAGCAATGCTGCACTGAAATACGCACATGCCCAGAACAACACCGTGCTGATGGCCATCGCCGTACTGATCTTGCTGTTCCTCACCGTGGCACTGAGCGTGCTGACTGTGAAAACAGTGTCCAGCTTGGTGCGTGGCAAACTGTTAGCCAACTGACGGTTCATCTCCGTTTACCTCCCCTTTGGCGAGCCCTCGGTGGCTCGCCTTTTTTCTGCCCTGAAAGGTCTCGCCCCATGACTAACACCATCTCTTGGTTACTGCTGATCGTTGCCGGGTTCCTGGAGATCGCCTTTGCGGTTGGACTCAAATCCGCCAATGGCATGGAGCGGCCTTGGTTGCTCGCTGGCACCTTCGTGGCGTTGGCCGGCAGCTTGTCTTTACTGACGATGGCGCTTCGGGTCCTGCCAGTTGGCACCGCCTATGCGGTGTGGACCGGCATCGGCGCCGCAGGCACGGCCATCGTTGGCATGTATTGGTTAGGTGACGGTTTTTCGTTCTGGCGGTTCTTCTGGATTGGAGTGATTCTGGTGAGTATCGCCGGTCTACGCTGGTGGGCCTAATCAGGTCAATCAACTTTTATGAAAAAGGAAAGTAGTCGATGATTGTTTTCAAATGTCAGCAGCGATGCGTACTTTAAACAGAAAGCTATGTGTCGATTTTCTGTCGGTAACAACGGGCAGCTAAGGGTCGAAGGCAGCCGTTCGCGAATGGCTGCAACCGACCCATTGCGGACGTCCGTCAGAGACTGCTTTCGGCTCATACCCGTCGTTCAGAAGGGGCCGCAAAGGCCTGAAACAGACTGTAGGCAATACTAGGGCGGTCTCTGAAGTACTGCGTTTGCATGTTGAGTCATAGGTCATCACGTTTTAGCGGCAGGTTTGAGTCGGAAGCTGACGCCCATACGGTTAAAAGCGTTCATTGCGGCAATGGCCGCTGTCAGGTCGACAAGGTCCTTTTCGGCAAACATTGCCGATGCTGCTGCGTAAGCTTCGTCGGATACATGTGTCTCGCTTACCCGCGTGACTTCTTCTGCCCAGGCCAATGCTGAACGCTCCTGATCCGAGAACAAATAGTGCGCTTCATGCCATACTGGTACTAACAGCACTTTGTCCACTGAAATACCTGCTTTGATCAGATCGCGTGAGTGCAGATCGATGCAATGGGCGCAGCCGTTGATTTGAGACACCCTGAGAAACACGAGGTGAATCAACGGGGCTGGCAAATTTGTCGCGGTGGTCACGAAATGATGCAGCCCGCCAAGGGCCTTGGCTGCACCAGGCGAAGCTTCAAACCAATTGAGTCGACTCATGATTTCTTTTCCTGTCTTTGAGCAATGAAGAGGGTGACATGCGGATTGCCGCTTGACGGCACACCGCCCAGCTAATGTGCAAACCTATACGCTTGAATTCGATGATGTTCTTAAAGCGGGCTGCAGACTTGATCCACACCATGGCTATCCCTACCAAAGAACGTCTGCACCTCACCGTACCCTGTTTCCCTCCCAGTATTCAGTGACTCCACACCCTTGGCGGTACCTTCAACGGTGAAGTAGTACACGTGATTGAGACCGATGGTGGCGAGGACGGCGGACAGGTAGGGTCGCAGAAAGTCGGGTTGACGGGCATGCTGGCCGCTGATGTAGCCCCCGCAAGCTATTGCGACGTAAACCGGACGATCCGTCAGCGATCCGACTTTGCCTTTGGCGGTGCCCAGAAACGTTTTGCCCACGCGTACCACCTGGTCGATCCACATCTTGAGTGGGGCGGGCACGCTGTAGTTGTGCATCGGCGTGGCAATCAGCAGTACGTCGCATGCCTGCAGTTGGTCGATCAACTCGTCGGAACGGCTCAACGTACCCTCCTGACCGCTTGCTATGACTACGCGCTGATTGGCTAACGCCTGGGCGTAAGGCGCATCGACTGGGGCCAAGGAGTTGAGGTCTAAATCGGTCAACTGGATACCCCTTCTGCCGGCCTGACTGGCCAAGGCAAACAGGATCTGCTGGGACAGTTTCAGACTTTCCGAATCCTCTGCATTGGGGCTGGCGACCAGGCGAAGAATGCGCAAAGGAGCAAGTGGCTGTTGTGACGATGTCATGAGGTTCGCCTCCTTGGATGTGCGTGCGGGTTATGGCGTATCGAACTGTTTCTGAAAGCGCAGTGCACCCGTCAACAGGCCTTCACGGAAGTAGAAGCGTTGCGCGCGGGCGTTGGCCAAACCCGTGTCGAGCACCAGGCGTGCACAACCGCTGGCGCGGGCCAGTCGCTCCAAGGCTTGCAATAAGCGCGAGCCCCACTGACCTCCCCGCTGAGCCTCGGCGGTTACAAGGTCATCGACATACAGGAATGCGCCGTAGACCAGGTTTTCCTGTAAGCGGTAACCAGCCAGTGCCACAAGAACGCCTAAGTCATAAGCACCAATCAGGCGATAGCCTTCAACGCGCATACGCTCGATGCGGCTGACGAAGTCAGCTTCGCTCGTCAGATGAGGGCGCAATTGCTGCATTACCGGGAATGCGCTGCAGAGGTCATGGGTGCTGTCCAGGGGGCGCAGGGACGTGTCGGCCAGGTCGAGCACGCTGGGTATGAAGTTGTGCAAAGGGGATGTCATGGGAGTTGCCCTCATGAGTAGGTGATGGCGCTATATTGGACTACCATTGACCCACTTGATTGAGCCAAGAAATGGGATATGAACTAGGCCATGATGACCTCCCCCAAGCCGCCTTTTGCTCCCTTGGAAGAGCAGTCTGCCTTGCCTCTGTATCGTCAACTGTACGACCGCGTACTGGCCGCCGTTGCCGCAGGCACGTTGTCCCCCGGTGACCGCTTGCCGTCGGCGCGCGCCATGGCCAAGGAGCTGGGGGTGGCCCGTGGCACCGTCGAATTGGCCTATTCGCTGCTGGCCAGCGAGGGTTACCTCCTGGCGCTCGGGCAGAAAGGCACCGTAATCAATCCTGAACTGCAGAAGCCCGTGTCGGAGGCCACCGCATTACCAGTCAGCAGCCAAGTGATCGAAGACGCACCTGATTCGCTCTGGCGTCCACCGCAGCTGTTGCCGTTCCAGATGGGGGTACCGGCGCTGGATGCATTTCCGCGCAAGATATGGGCGCGTCTCGGTGCTCGGTATCTCCGTGGGATGCGTCTTGGAGATCTGGACTATCCGGCACCCCACGGCCTGGCAGCGTTGCGCAGCGCCATTGCTTCGTATCTGCAGGTGTCCCGAGGTATCGATTGCGGTGCCCATCAGGTGTTTATCACCAGCGGTTGGCGCAATAGCCTGTCCTTAGTCGCACATACCCTGTTGCAGCCAGGCGAGTGCGCCTGGGTGGAAGACCCGGGCTATCCCACTACGCGCCAGGTGCTTCGCCAGTTCGGCCTGGACCTGGAAGCGGTGCCGGTTGATGCCGAAGGCATGAACGTAGAACACGCCATCGCGGGTTCTCGGACTGCTCAGGTCGTCATGGTGACACCAGGGCATCAGAGCCCGCTGTCGATGGCACTGTCGCTGCCACGCCGGCAACTGCTACTCGATTGGGCTGCCCGCACCGGTGGCTGGATTGTCGAGGACGATTACGACGGCGAGTACCGCTACGTCAGCCGTCCACTTCCAGCGCTGGCCAGCTTGGATCGCCATGGGCGCGTGCTGTATGCCGGCACCTTCAGCAAGGTGCTGTTTCCCGGTATTCGCCTGGCTTATCTGGTGGTGCCGCAGGCGCAGGTGGCAGCGTTCGAGCGCGTCGGCCGGGCCTTGTTTGCTGCCGGGTCACCGTCAATTACCCAGGCTTTGGTGGCGGAGTTCGTTGCCGAGGGACACTTCGCTCGGCATATCCAACGCATGCGCCGCCTCTACAACGAGCGACGGGCATTGACCATCGAAGCACTGGACCGGAGTTTGCCGAAGGGTCTGCAGGTGGAACGCTCGCCAGGCGGCATGCACTTAGTACTGCGTTTGCCGGAGGACGTAAGCGACACCGCCCTGGCCGAGCAGGTGCTGGCCAGGGGTATGTCGGTACAAGCGTTGTCGCGCTGGGCTGCGTCATCGCAGCGTCAGTCAGGTCTGCTCCTGAGTTTTACCAACTGCGCCACGACGGCTCCAGGCGAGCAGCTTGGCGCGTTGATCAGCAAGTTACTCAGTTGAGGTTGGCCTTGTTCAGGCCGAACAGCTCATCGGACGAGCCGGGGATCGCCTGGAAGGCCACATTGAGGCGATTCCAGCCATTGATGGCGACGATTAGGAACGACAAATCCGACAGCTCCTGCTCGGAAAACTGCTCAAGCGCACTCGCATACAGGCTGTTGGAGATACCATGAGGCGGCAGTTGGGTTAGGGCTTCAGTCCACTCCAGCGCCGCCCGCTCTACTGGCGAAAACAGCCCTGACTCACGCCATACGGCCACGTGGTGAAGACGCAGCTCGCGCTCGCCATGGATCTTGGCCTCTTTCACATGCATATCCACGCAGAATGCACAGCCGTTGAGCTGCGAAGCGCGCAACATGATCAGGTGGGCAAGATCGGCCAGTGGCGGTTTCTTGCTCAGTTGTAGGGTGAGTTCCACCAGTTTGTTGGACGCTTGGGGAGACAGCTTGAAGTAATCAAGGCGGTTGTTCATGGGTAGTTGCTCGCAGTGGGTGGAGTTTGTTGGAGCCCACTGTAGCAACGCTTGGAATAGCCCCACAGGGCCAAGATGGTAGCTTCGAACTAGGCCATGTCTGTATCGAAGTACGCCATGAACACCCATCGAGCGGTATGGTCGAAGGGGCGCTATAGGCCGTTCATTGCCCTCCGCGAATGGCCGCAATGGGTCGTTAGCGGTCAGTCGCGAATGGCTGCTAACGCCCATGGCTGCCTTTCGCGGCCAGCAGCTTCAACCCAGCGATGATTGGCTTGGCTCCGCCTCCTCCTGCTTGAAAATACGCAATCCACGCGCCTGATAATTTTGCAGTGCGGCAGGATGGTCAAATGTGCAGGTGTGTACCCATACCCGCTCTGTACCATGCCATTCCCACGCAGATCGAACAGCGTGGCTCAATAGCGCTCCGCCGAATCCACACCCCAGAAACTGAGGCGCCAAGCCAAAGTAGCGGATTTCGCAGTTACGGCCGTCAGGGCGATAAAGCTCGTAATAGCCGGCTATCGCACCACGGTGATAGGCAACCCAGGTACGGTGGCACTCCTGTTCAACCAGCGCCTGCCATTGGGAACTACTCCAGCTATCAAGATCGCCCCACTCCCAGGGCGTTCCTACCAGCTTGTAGAGAAACCGATTGAATTCCGCCTGAGGCACTTCACATTCGATGATCTGGAGGTCGTGACGCTGTGGCTTTTCCTTCAACTCGGAAGCCGAGGTCATTTCCAGGTAATAAGTGATGCAAGACCGTTCCATCGTAGACTCCCTGCGTCTTCCCGCTAGCGATCAGACAAGCATGCCAGCTACGGCTCGACCGCGGCTACAGCAGATGTCTGCTTCGGCTAGAAAGCAGTCCTATCAACGCTGACCCTACGCTCATCGTCTTCAGCTGTTGCTCCTTCCTGGCATCCTGCAAGTGTCCATCGCCCATCAACTCCACCGGACATTGAGTACGACGAAGTGCAGCAGGATCCAGACCATCAGCAGCAGATGGGTCAGTTGCAACCCCTCCTGACGGATCCAGTAGCCGAACCATATCCCGCCCAGCAACATGGCGAGCAGGAACCCGAGCGCCGCGCTCAAGGCCAGGTTCAGCCAGGGCAGCGAAGCTTCCAGGCCGGCGCCAAGCACCAGTTCATAGCACCCGACCCAGGCAGTGAGCACGGCAGCTGCCTGTATCAGCACGATGATCGCCAAGGCCAGGCGATGGAGGGAGGGAGAGGTCATCGCTCGCCCCAGCAGAGGGAAGCTGATTGCGGGAGGTTGGGCCAGCGGCGCCATCGACATGGTCGCCCCGATCGCCCCGGCCGAGCTGGCGAAGGCATGAAGGTTGTTGATCAGGCTGATGCTCAGCCACAGGCTCAAGCCAATGCAGCAGGTTATCTGGAAAATCAGCAGTGAAGTCGAAGCGTCCATTCCTGGTCCTTTGCGAGTTCGTTTCCGGAAGCAGCGAGAGAGTCCGGACGACACTCTAAAACCTTGACTTAACTTGAGGTCAAGACCGGGCTGCCGCGGTAATGAGCAAGTTCATGTGCGCTCTCCTTGGCTTCGCCATTTGTTGGTGCCATTTGGCCTGGAGCACGCAGAGCAACAAGCCTCGTCATGGTTCGAGCATCAAGCCAAAGCGGGTGATCGCAAGTGGTTCACTGTCCTCTTCAACGACGCGCTGGCTTGCAGCCTGCGAAGTGAAACCGTGCTTGAGGTAAAAGCGTGTGGCGCGCTCGTTGCCATCGAGTACCCATGCGCAGACCTGCCGATATCCGCTGCTCCTTATCGCCTGCAGGGCCTCTGCCCACAGCGCCGTACCTATACCCCGCGCCCAGAAGACCGGGTCCAGGTAGATCGCCATCAGTTCGGCAGTGCATTGGGCAGCGTCAAGATCGCGGCTAGGGCCGAAGGAAACCCAGCCAACCACCTGCCCATTCAATTCGGCTACGCGAATGGAAGGATTGCCAGATTCGATTGCCTGCCTCAGGAATCCCACACGGCGTTCCACACTGCTGTCCAGGGCGCTCAGGTAACGGCTCGACAACAGCCCTTCATAGGCGCTCTGCCAGCTGCGAACGTGAAGGAGGGCAATGGCAGCGGCATCAGCGCTGACGGGCTTGCGAACAAGGAGCTCGGGTAACAGGCTGACGTGATCCATGTGATCAGACCTCAAAGGAGTATTCAACACAGTTATTGCACCTGCCATGCCACCAGGCATAAATGGCCACCGGGCTCGATAACGACCCGGTGGTTGCTCACCACCTTACCAATCGTGCGTATAACTGGCAGTCAACACGGTGCCTGGTGCCGGCAAGTGGCTGGTGTTGTTGTTATTGCGCAGCAATTGGCTGTAGAGCGGGTAGTAGTCGCGGTTGAACAGGTTTTGAATGCCGACGCTTACCTTGTCGTCAGCGGAAATCTGGTACTGGCTGACCAGGTCCACTGTCGTATAGGTACTCACCTGATGCCGACCAAAGCTGTCCACCCCATCGAGCCTGTAGTCCTTGCTATCGAAGAACGTGGCTTGCAAGCGGTTGCTCCAATCCAGGGTCGGCTTGTACTGAACGTAGGCGGTCAGCTTCAGGGGCGGGACGCGATAGCCGGTCATGTCCTGCCAACCTTTGCCGTCCGGTTTTTCTCGCCCGCGCATCCAGGTCGCACTACCCCCTGCGCCCCACACCGCATCATCCGACAGCCAATCGGCACTGGCTTCGGCACCGTAGATACGCTCCTTGGTGCGGGTCAGAATCAGGCCATTGTTGAAACTTTGCACGTCACCCAGTTTGGAGGTGGTGTAGAACAGCGCCAGGGTGCCGAGGGTGTTGCTACTCAGCTCTCCTCGCCAGCCAAGCTCATAGTTGTTGGTTTTGACCGGTTCCAGGTTCGATGCGTCGATGTCGAAACCACGGCGCGCATTGCGCAACTGAATACCCACGTCAGGCAGTTGGAAGCCCTGGCTGAAGGAGGCGTAGATTTCCTGGCCGAGTACCGGTGAGTAGACGATGCCCAGGTTCGACAGCACCGCATCGTAATGAATGTCGCCACCCTTCACCGCAACCGGGGAGGCAGCCGCGGATTCGGACAATGGGATGAAGTCATCGAATTCGGCGGTGGAGTATTCGTAGCGCAGGCCGCCGTCGACAGACCAATGCTCATCGAAGCGATGCTGTAGCTGGGCGAACGCACCGGCGCTTCGCGTCCTCAGCGGGGGCATGTAGGTGAGCTTGCCGATCTTGTCGAATACCAGGCCGCCACTGGCGTCATAAGCCGCAGGGTCGAAGACATCGAGCGGCATGTCGCTGCGTTCCTGGTTATAGTCGCCACCCCACACCAGCTCGGTACTGCCGCTTTCGCCAAGTGGCGTGCGCAGGGTCAGGCGGCTGCCGAAGACTTCACTGTTCTGCATGATCTGGTCGACGTTGCCGCCGCGGGTGGCAACGGCCCGGGCGTCGAACGGGGTAAAACGGGTGAAGTAGTCCCGGTAATACATCTGGGCAGAAAGCCGGCTTCCGAGAATGTCGAGATTCTCGTACTCCAGGTTCACCAGCGTGTTGCGAATGCGGTTCTGTTCGTCGAGATCCAGCCCTTTGATCGCATTGGCCGGCACGGAGCCTGCGGGGAGCCTGGCGACGCTTGGGTCGGTAGCGTAGTCGGTGTCCTGGCGGGCGTCGTAGTGGCTGACCGCGAGCTGGATTCGCTGGTCTTCGTCGATGTGCAGCCCCAGCTTGCCGCCAATGTTATAGATGTTCGAATCGAACAGGTCGCCTTGGCTGGGCTCCGGCGCGATCCGGTCGCCGTGCGCATCGTACGAGGCACCGATGTGGCGGGTACCGAAGTCGAACGAGTAGTCCACCGCGCCCTGAGAGCCTGCGAAATACTGCTGGAACTGCCCACCCAGGCCATCGCTGCCCAGGCGAGTAAGTGGCGAGGTGGCGCTCAGGCTGGTTTCGGCACGGTTTTCGCCACCTGCAGGCCGTGTGGTGATGGATATGATGCCCCCCGTGGCGCCGCTGCCATAGATGGCGCTGCTGCCACGAATGACTTCGACCCGCTCGATCAGTGCCGGGTCGATGTTGGCCAGGTTCCGCGAAGAATCGCGGTTGGTATTGAGCGGCACCCCGTCAACCATCACTAGCATGCTGCGCCCGCGCAGGGTCTGGCCATACTCGGTGACGGTGCGGCTGGAGTCGGACATGCCGGGAATCGCCTTGGCCAGTACCGTGGCCAGGCTCTCCGAACCCTGGCGCAGCTCCTGCAGTTGTTCATGCTCGAGCACGGTGGATTGCCGCGTCGCGGAAACCAGGTTGCTGCTGGTGCGCGAGGCGGTGATTTCCATCTGCGCCATTTCCACGGGCCCGCTCTGGATTTCCAGGCTTGATGCAGGGGCACCCTGCGCGACGATGACGAACGTGCGCTCATCCTTGGCCTGTACCTGCAAGCCACTGTCCTTGAGCAGCGTTTGAAGTGCTTCCTCGGGAGTGAACTGCCCCTTCACCGCAGGCGCGTTTCGGCCTGCACCGAGATCGCTGGCAAAGATGATCTGTACCGAAGACTGCTGTGCAAGCGCGTTGATGGCCTCGCCCAACGGTGCGGCGGGGAGATCCACGTTCACCTTTTCCCGGCCCTGGGCCGACATTGCGATGAGCAGGCTACTGGCAAGCAATGACAGGCGTAGCTGGCGACTGCGGAGGAGAAAGAGCACTTCTCGAGTTCCTTTTTATAGGTGGGCTTTTTCAGTAGCCGCCACGAGAATCGAGAAACCCTACCTGCGCCTGAGAATTATTTTGTTATCGGTTTGCGTTGAATCCGGACGCTGCCATCCCCTTGTTGCAGCACGGCGACGGGCAGGATGCTCGGTAGCAAGCCCAGTAGCAGGTCGACATTGTGCGCCTCGAATACCCCTGTCACCTTGAGCGCGGCCAGGCCTGGGTCGCTTAGCTCGATGGGAGCCTTGCGATAATGGCGCAGCAACGACACCGCTTCATCCAGCGGCGTCTGCTCGAACACGATGCGATCATCTTTCCATGCCATCGCCTTGGAAGTGTCGGCCTTCGCAACCGGCATCAGTTGCCCGCCAATCGAGTCGACCTGTTGCCCTGGCTTGAGTGTGACAGGCGCTTGTGCTGCAGTAGCCACGGCGACGTCCACGCGCCCACGGGCCAGGGTCACACGCACCGCGTCGTTATCCAGGCGCCTGACATTGAACAGCGTACCGAGCACCTCGACTTTCGCCAGGCCAGCGGACACCACGAAGGGGCGGTACACGGCCGCGGATACATCGAAAAGGGCCTGCCCTGCGCGCAGATCGACTTCGCGGCTGAGCAGACGCCAACTGATATCGACATGCGTGCCACTGTCGAGCAGCAGCTTGCTGCCATCGCTCAACAGCACAGCGCGCCGCTCGCCAATGGCGGTAGCGAAACGCTCGCTCTTGTAGGCAGGGTTCAGCCAGGCCAGGGCTGCAAAGGCGATCGCGACCGCTAGCGTGATACCGGCGGTCTTTACCGCTTTCGAAGGCGCTGGCCTGGACGGCGGCATGGGGAACAGCTGCTTGAGTTCGTCACGATGGCGCCCCAGAGCCTCGTCCAATGGCGCCTGTTCGGGCTGCTTGGTCATGGATGCACCTCATCGCGCCCAAGCCGTTGCCTGCACGCTGCCAACCCCAGGCGCAGGTGCTTTTCCACAGTCTTGATGGAAATACCGAGGCGAGCGGCTACTTCTGCCTGGGGGATTTCGTGAATCTTGTGCATGACGAAAACAGCCTGGCAGCGAGGTGGGAGGCCTGCGATAGCGTCGACGAGCAGTTGAAACTCGCGCGCGGTGTCATACCTGGTCATCGGGGTGGCTGCCGGGCAGGCCACTTCAGGCAGCTCGGAGATTGCCTCTACCCACGCGCCTCGGCGGCGATCGCTACGATAGCGACTCACGGCGGCGTCGTGGGAGATTTTTCGCAGCAGGGCCAGTGGGGTGCGAACGTCTTCTTTCTCGCCGCGCTCAAGCAACTGCACGCACACGTCGTGCACTACATCGCGCGCCATGCTTCTGTCGCCGAAGCGTCGGCGAATGTGGTCCACCAGTTCGTCATAGTGACGTACCAATGTAGACAGCAACGTCGGTTTGGCGGGATCGAACGACACGATGCATCCTGAATAAGGGGTAGGCCCCGAAACAAGACACAAGTGTAAATGAGAAATAATTGCGAATAAACAAGCTACAGCATCGAGCCATGCTAAATCTCGGGAAAGCGAGTAATGGTCAGCCCGTTGGCAATGGCACTTTCCTCCAGCTTCGCACGCTCTGTGTCCAACAAGGCATAGGCGGCTTGCAGCGTGGTGATCTTCGCTTGAATTTCGGCCATCTTGCTAGTCACCAAGGCCGCACCTTGCGCGCAATCGATCGTATTACCCCGCTTGGCCGCAAGGATGTCGCCGATCTCGGCGAGTGAAAAACCGCCGCTCTGGGCACTCTGGATAAAGGCCAGGTCAACCACGGTCTGGTCGCTGTAGCTGCGGTAGTTGTTGGCTTGGCGATGGGCCACGATCAGCCCGAGTTGCTCGTAATAGCGCAATGTATGGCGGCCAACTCCACTCCTGCGCTCCAACTCTCCAACATTCACAGTAAAAATTCCTTGACTGTAGAGTACGCTCGACACTTTAGCCTGCGCCCATCATCCAGACAAGGATTCAGATATGAGCGTGGAATGCTTCGTCACAGGCGGCAGTGGGTTTGTGGGTCAACATCTATTGGCCCATCTTACTGCGACAGGGCACAAGACCTGGGTGCTCATGCGCAACCCTGAAAACATCGAGCGCCTCAAAGAGCAGGTAGGCCGACTGGGAGGTAACCCCGCGTATATCCATGCAGTCGAAGGAGATATCAGCCGGGAAGAACTTGGACTCAGCGAAGCAGACAAGCAATGCGTGTCTTCGGCCGCTGTATTCTTCCACCTCGCGGCGCAGTTTACCTGGGGCCTGACAATGGAGCAGGCCCGCGCAGTCAATGTACAAGGGGCGCTGAGAGTCGCCAGGCTCGCGGCGAGCCAGCATATCCGCTTGCTGATGGTGGGCGGTTACATGGTGCAGAATCTTACCCACCTTGCGAGCATCGGGGTTGATAACGAGTGCCCTGAAAACACCAATTGGCCCGAAGTCTACGGCCGCGTTGGTGGCTACGAGGGCAGCAAGCTGGAGTCCCATTTCGCAGTCATCCGTTACATGCAGGAAGTAGGTGCGGATTACACGATCGTTCATCCTGCCACGGTGTGTGGCCACAGCGAAAGCGGGCATATCCCTGAAGCGCAGCCTCTGGCCGACCTCATTCGAAATCTGGCACTGGGCCGGTTCAAGGCTGTCCCTGGTTCCGCCAGGCACTGGTTGCCCTTGGTCAGCGTCGATTACCTGGTAAAGATGATGACCTGCGTGGCATTCGACCCTTCGATGGCCAACCGGCAGGTGCTGGCGCTCTACGAGAACACCCCGAACCTGCAGGGAATGCTCGGGCAGTTGGCAAAAACGCTGGATATCAAGGCGCCCCGGCACCATGTACCCATAGGGCTGCTCAGGTGGCTACTGGCGATTCCCGGGCTGGCCACCCGACTCTCGATCAGCGCCGAGTCATTGAACTTCATCCAGACGCAGCGCTTCGACATGAGTGACAGCCAGCAACTGGAACGAAAGTATCAACTGGCACATCCCGATATGGCGCGAACCTTGGAAAAGACCGTGCGCCACGTCCAGGGTTACTTGCCCAATCGTTATGCTCAAACTTCTGAAAACCCTGCCGGAAGATAAGAGACGGGGTTTTCCGGAGCGCGGTAATTCTGTCGGACATTCCAGCAATTTAGCTGTTATATTATTGCACGCGAACCAGATAGTTACTTCCTGACCTTCCAGTTAGTCAAAGCGTGTCGACTTTCAACTTGGTCTTTAAGGGAAAAAGGCGTGTGAATTGACGTGAAGCGTGACATCCACCTCGTTGTGCTACTGCTATCGGTCATCGGTTGCTCACTCGCCTCGTTGACGCTGTGGAAGGTCATGGCTTCGCGAGAGCGCGCCCTGGAAGACGTCAATGTCCATGGCCTGAACCTGACCCAGGCATTGTCCACCTATTCGGAAGGTATCGTCCGGCAGAGTTCGATGCTGCTGCTCGGCCTTGTCGAGCGCCTGGAAACCGAAGGCGCCGGGCCTGCACAGATCGAACGCCTGAGTCAGCTGGTCAAGCGTCAGCAACCGTTGATGCCGCCGATGAGCGGCATCACGATCTACGCCAGGGATGGACGCTGGCTGATGTCGTCCAACCGTCCGATGCCCGATGGGGCCAACAGCAGCGACCGGGCCTTTTTCATACATCACCGTGACGACCCATCCCGCGACCCCTTCATCGGGCTGCCAATCCGTAGCCGCGTCAACCAGGAATGGGTGATCACCATCAGCCGGCGATTCAACGATGACCACGGCGAGTTTGCCGGCGTCGTTGCCATGACGCTTGGCGTGGAGAACTTCCTGCAGCTTTTCGGCAAACTGGATGTCGGCCATGAGGGGGCCATCGGGCTGGCCTATACCGACGGTTCCATGCTGGTGCGCTACCCGTTTCGGGAACAGGACATGGGGCGCAACTTCTCCAAGTCGCCCATCTTCACCAAGTATCTCGTCGACCAGTCAGCGGGCACTGCATCGTTTACCTCCAGCCTGGACGGCGTGGAGCGCCTCTATGCGTTTCGCAAGAGTGACAAGCTACCCCTGGTGACAACGGTTGCGCTGGGCAAGCAGGAAGCACTCTCGGCCTGGCGGCTCGAGGCGCTGCTGTCGTCACTGGTGGTCGCTGCGCTGCTGGCGTTGATCGGAGCCATTGGCTGGCTGCTGATTCGTGCCATGAGCCGGCGAAGCGCAGTCGAAAACGAACTTCGCCTGACCCAACAGCAGTTGCTGGACAGTAACCAACGGCTCGAAAGCCTGGCGATGCACGATGCGCTGACGGGGCTTGCCAACCGGCGCTGCTTCGACGAGACACTGACCCAGGAAATCCGCACGGCCCATCGAAACGGCACCACGCTGGCATTGCTGATGATCGACATCGACCATTTCAAACGCTACAACGACACCTATGGGCATCCGGCTGGCGATGCCTGTCTGCAGCAGATCGCTTCCCTGCTCTCTTCCTGCATCCGCCGCCCTCGCGACCTGCTGGCACGCTACGGAGGTGAGGAAATGGCGGTGATCCTGCCCGATACCGACAACGACGGAGCGGCCGTCGTTGCCAGGCTGATGCTCGAGCGCCTGGCCTTGCAGGCCATCCCTCACCAAGGCAGCCCTTTCGGGCATGTGACCGCCAGTATCGGCATCGCCTGCGCCGATGGAACGGTCCTCGACAACCCGCCATCACTGATTGAACGCGCCGATCAGGCGCTCTATATCGCCAAGCAGGCGGGCCGCAACCGCCTGCATGTCGACCGGACGAAGGCATAAAGCCAATAACAAGGAATGTACAAATGCAATCTCATTTCGGCAAAGGCGTACTCTTTGCACTCAGCGCCGCTGCACTGAATGCAACGATCGGCGTACTCAGCAAAGTGTTGATGAATAGTGGGTTCAGCTCCAGCAGCATCGCCCTGATAAAAACAGTCCTCGGCTGCCTGTTGCTGTCAGCATTGCTCCTGTTTCTAAAGCGGCCCCTGCGTACGGCCAAGTGGTTCCATGCCGCCGTTTGCGCATTTCTTGGCATTTTTGTGTTGTTCCACTTTGAAACCTCGGCTTATAGCCATTACGCCGCAGCAGGCGTCGTGGTGATCCTGATGGCAAGCGCGTCCATTTCTTCGATATTGCTGGGACGGATAGTCCTGAAGGACCCGATCACCGCCAACGCGACGGTAGGCGCCGGTTTGACCATAGCTGGCATTGCCGTGATTTTTGGCGCCGACCTGGAACAAGGCTTTACGCTGCAAGGTGCAGTACTCGCTTCGATCGGAGGCTGCGGTTATGGCGCATTTTCGGTTGCCATGAAGCACATGGGCGTTTCCGGGGGGCTGCATTTCACTCGGCAACTCTTGTTTTTCGGCAGCCTCTACCTGCTGATGCCGGCTGCAACCGATGGGTTCATCATTGGTGAACTGTCGCTGGGAGCGGTCCTGGCATTGCTGGCGCTGGCTGCGTTGCCGACTATCCTCGGCTTCTTCTGTACCACCAGGGCCATCGAGTACCTGAAACCCTCGCAAGTCCAGGCGCTGGAGCTGACCGAGCCGCTGTTTGCCGCACTGCTGGCGTTCGTGGTGCTCAATGAAGTACCGCGGGACACGTTGTACCTGGGGGCCGGGCTGATTCTCTTCGGCCTGTGCTTCTCCAATGAGCTGATCCGACTGGGCAAGAAAGCGCCACAGCCGTCCAAAGCATGAAACCCATGCGAGCAAGCACCTCGAGGCATGCATGCTCGCATGGCCGCATTACCAGATCGCAATATCGTAGGTCAGGTAGATCCGGTTGCTGTCGCGCCCTCGGGAAAAGTCAGAGCGGTAGACGTAGTTGCGAAGCTTCACACCCAGACCTTTCACAGGCCCGGATTGCACCACGTAGGCAAGCTCCACATCACGCTCCCACTCGCTCAGCCCGGCATCAGCCGAGCGACCGTTGTCACCGCTCAGGTAGCGCGCCATGAAGGTCAGCCCGGGGATACCGGCCGCTGCAAAGTTGTAGGCATAGCTCGCCATCCAGGTTTTCTCTTCCTCCTCGATGAACTTGCCGATGCCAACGTTGCTGAACGAGTAGACCGTCGCGCCGCTGATGTATGGCAACCCAGCCTCGCCGTCGAGAATCTGGTAACCGGCGCCGAAGGTGTGCCCGGAATGAGCGTAGGACAGCTGCCCACTGAACATGTCGTTATCGATCTGACCGCCATGAGCGGCCCCGCTGTCGCGGCTCTTGAAATAGCGCAAGTCGGTGGTCAACACACCGCCGGCCAACGGCAGGTCGTGGACCAGGCCTAAGTAGTCCTGACGATAGAAGTGTTCGAGCTGGCCGTGGAAATAGCTCAAGCGCAGTTGCTTGCTGGCGGCATAGTCGGCCCCGGCAAAACTGAAATCGCCAGACTCGCTGCCACTGTAACCATCCAGGAACAGGCCGGTGCTGTCGGAGGAGTCCCGCTGCTTGAAGCGGTCCAGGTGGCCGGCTGTCAGGGTCAGGCCATCGACATCGGTACTGGTCAGTTGCGTGCCCTGGTAGGTCTGCGGCAATAAACGCGCATCGTTGTAGACCAGCACCGGTGTCTTCGGCAGCAAGGTGCCATGCTTGACCACGGTCTGCCCCAGTCGCGCCTTGGCCGTCACCCCGGCACTGGCGAACTCGTCCGCGGCACGGCCATCGTCATGCACCGGCAGCAAGCCGGTACCGCTGCGTCCGCGGCCCGAGTCGAGCCTTACGCCTACAAGCCCCAGGGCATCCAGCCCCAGACCCAGCGGGCCTTGAGTGAACCCTGACTGGTAGTCGAGCAGGAAACCCTGTGCCCATTCCACCCGCTCGCTCTTTGCATTTGCAGCAGCGCGGGCGCTCATGCCTTGTTCGTCGCGGAAGTTTTCGTTGAAGTAAACGTTGCGCAGCTGCAGCTTGAGCTTGCCGTCGTCGATGAATCCGGCAGCGCCGGCCACAGGCAGCCAGCCGCAGAGCAGGCCACAGGTGGCCCCACGGAAAACAGTTCGGGACATGTTCGATACTCTGTTGTTGTTCTTGGATGAGGTGGGCGCCAGCAGCGCCCGAGGCAGATCAGACGAAGAAGGACAACGCACCCGTGAGCAAGGCCAGTGCGGTGATCACCAGTGACGTCAGCACCGCCCATTTCACGGTCGCCTTCTGGAAGTCGCCGATGTCGCGATCAACCATGCCCACCAGCAGCAAGGTCGAGGCCACCAGAGGGCTCATCAGGTGCACCGGCTGCCCCAGCACCGAGGCGCGGGCGATTTCAACCGGGTCGATGCCGTAGGCGGCCGCGGCGTTGGCAAGGATCGGCACCACGCCAAAGTAGTAAGCGTCGTTGGACAATACGAAGGTCAGCGGCATGCTGGTCAGCGCCACCACCAGCGGGAACCAGTGGCTCCACGCCTCGGGAATCCAGTCGACCAGCGTCTGCGCCAGCGCATCGACCATCTTGGTACCCGAGAAGATCCCCGCGAAAATGCCTGCGGCGAATACCAGCAGTACCACGGTCATGGCGTTGCCCGAATGGGCGAGGATGCGCTCTTTCTGCAGGTCCAGCTGCGGGTAGTTGATCATCAGCGCCAGCACGAAACCGATCATGAACAACAGTGCGGAGTGCATGACGCCCATCACCAGCGCCACCATGACGGCAATCACCAACACCAGGTTCACGTACGCCAGGCGTGGGCGCTTATGCGGGTTGTCGCCGAGGATTTCCTTGATGTAGCAGTTGCCGCCACCCGACTCCAGGGCGATGTTGCCGATGCGGCGGCGCTCGGCACGGCCCAGCAGGTAAGCGGTGAACACCACCCAGGCAGCACCGCCGATCACGGTCGGCAGCATCGGGATGAAATACTCGGTGGCATCCAGCCCGAGCGCGGCGATGGCCCGGGTGGCTGGCCCACCCCAAGGGCTCATGCCACTCATGATGCTCAACGACAGCATGGACACCGTGGCCAGGATCATCGGGTTCATGCCAATGCGCTTGTACAGCGGCAGCATGGCCGCGCAGGTAATCATATAGGTAGTGGTGCCGTCACCGTCGAGTGCCACCAGCAGCGACAGCAGCGCCGTACCGATGGCGATCTTGACTGGGTCGCCATTGACGCGCTTGAGGATCTTGCGGATCAGCGGGTCGAACAGGCCGGCATCGATCATCAGGCCGAAGAACAGGATGGCGAACAGCAACAAGGCCGCCGAGGGCGCCACCATTTTCAGGCCATCGAGCATCATCTTGCCCAGTTCGGGGGCGAAGCCGCCGATCACTGCGAAGACGATGGGTACCACAGTGAGCGCAACGATTGGCGACAAGCGTTTGCTCATGATCAGGTAGGTGAAGGTCACCACCATGATCAGGCCCAGGAGTGCGAGCATGGTCTTTTCTCTTGTTTTTATTCTATTGCGGCCATCGGCAAGGCAGACGGCCCCCTACCCCACTCGGCATCGCTGGGATGCTGAGTGGGATTCTAAGTCAACAATGGGTGTGGAAGAGGCTTTTCAGCCGTGATGACGAGGCTCGGCAGACCAGTCGGCCTGCGCACTATCCGCCTTGTCCGGTACAGCCGGAATGCCGTTCAGGCGGCGCAGCAAGGTTTCCCGTTCACAGGCATTCTCCGACAGCGAGATCACCACGGTGGCCACGGCGTTGCTGGCCAGGCTGGTCAGGGCACGCGCCTCGGACATGAAGCGATCGATGCCGATCAGCAAGGCAAGCCCTGCCAACGGGATGTCGTGAATGACAGTCAAGGTCGAGGCCAGCGCAACGAAGCCACTACCGGTCACACCCGCTGCGCCTTTTGACGACAACAGCATGATCGCCAGCATCGTCACCGTCTGGCCCAGGCTCAGGTCGATGTTGCAGGCTTGAGCGATGAAGACCGCCGCCAACGACAGGTAGATGGCAGTACCGTCGAGGTTAAAGGAGTAACCGGTTGGCAGCACCAACCCGACCACACCTTTCTTGCAGCCCAGTTTCTCCAGTTTTTCCAGCATGCGTGGCAGCACGGGCTCGGTGGACGAGGTGCCGAGCACCACCAGAAATTCCTCGCGGAAGTAGCGCAGCAGCTTCCACAGGCTGAAGCCGTGGGCACGGCAGATACCACCGAGCACCACCAGGACGAAAAACGCACAGGCGATGTAGAGCGTACCGACCAGCTTGGCCAATGCTCCCAGGGACGTCACGCCGTACTGCCCGACGGTGAAGGCCAAGGCACCGAAGGCACCGACCGGGGCGAAGCGCATCAGGTAGCCGAAGATGCGAAACACCATGGTCGAGGCAGACTCCAGCACATCGAGTACCGGCTTGCCCTTCTCGCCCATCGACGACAGGGCAAAACCGCTGAGCACCGCGATGAACAGCACCGGCAATACTTCACCCTTGTTGAACGCCCCGATGAACGTGTCGGGAATGATATGCATGAAGAAGTCGACCACGCTCAGCTTCGCCGCAGACGCGGCGTACTGGCCGAGCCCCTCGGTGCTCAGCGTGGCCGGGTCGATGTTCATGCCGACACCAGGTCGGAACAGGTACACCGCTGCCAGGCCGATCATCAGGCTGATGACGGTCAATACCAGAAACAGCAGCAAGGTCTTGCTCATCAAACGCCCCAGGGAGCGCTTGTCGGTCATTCCGGCAATGCCGGTGACGATGGTGCAGAAGACCACCGGCGCAATCATCATCTTGATCAGCTTGATGAACGCATCACCCAGCGGCTTGAGCGCAACGGCCTGTTGCGCCCAGAAGTGACCGACCACCACGCCCAGCAGGACGGCGCAGAGGATCTGGAAGTACAGCGATTTGGCGAGTCTCATGAGGCATCACCCATTGTTGAAATTGTGCGGATGCGCTTGTTGCGAATGTACAGGTCTGGACTAACGCCTGGGCCTACCCCGCCAACCTGCGGAATGTAGGGGCATAAACGAAGCCAGAGAACAGCCGCCGTGCAGTTCGCACCACCGAGGCCTGGATCGTCTTGCCATCGGCACCGCTGCGTGACAGCGCGACATCGATACCACCGCCGGGATGTTCCAGGCGCACCTCGGTCAGTTGCTCGGCGCCCTCACCCAGTAAATCGCCGATTACCGTACCTGGGCTGACGCAGGCAGTCGCCAACCCTATCGCTCCGGTGATGGCCAGGGCGCGGTGGCAGTTGTGCGGCATGAAGTAGCGGACCTGCAATGTGCCGTCATAGCGGGGCTTGGACACCAGCACAGGCTTGGGGATGACCATACCGCTGACATCGCCCAGGCCCATGGCCTTGCCGGCCTTCAGGCGCAATGCCTCGAGGCGCTCGAGCAATCCGCCGTTGGCATCGAGTTCGGCCGGGGTTTCCGAGCCGGTGACGCCCATCTGGCTGGCCTCCACTACCATCATCGGCATGGCCATGTCGATGCAGGTAACCGTTACACCGTCGATCACATCCTTGGCCTTGCCAGTCGGGAACAGCTTGCCGGTCTTGCTGCCGACCGCATCGAGGAAGGTCAGGTGCACCGGGGCGGCAGTGCCCGGTACGCCATCGATCGCCGTGCGGCCTTCGTAGCGCACGATGCCGCCGGGGGTTTCCACCAGCGAATTGACGAAAGTGCCGGTGTTGAGGTTGCGGATACGCACCAGCGTCTTGCCGTCCTGGCCTTTTACAAGACCTTGCTCGATGGCGAACGGGCCAACGGCGCACAGCATGTTGCCGCAATTGGGTGCGGTATCGACCCGGCGCTGGGCGACCATGACTTGCACGAACAGGTAGTCGACGTCAGCGTCGGCATGCAGCGAAGGGCTGACAATCGCAACCTTGCTGGTCTGCGGGCTACCGCCACCGATGCCGTCGATTTCCAGTTCATGCCCGGACCCCATCAGGTTGATCAGCAATTCGTCGCGTTCGACCACATTGGCAGGAAGGTCCCATGCATGGAAAAACGGGCCCTTGGAGGTGCCACCGCGCATGAGTACGCAAGGAATTCGTTGCATGATTTCGCACTCTTGTTGATCAATGGACATCATTGATGCTGTGGACAAAAGATTGACAGGGATGGATAAATCAATCCAATGCAAATATCGTAGCTATTGTTCCGATTCAAGCATCAATACCGAACCAGGACCGAAGAGCGATCCGAGATGGAATATGAGCTGCAAGACATACGATCTTTCGTGAAAATCGCCGAACTCGGTAGTTTCCACGAGGCTGCAGAAGCGTTGCACCTGTCGCAACCCGCCCTGAGCCGGCGGATTAAAAAGCTCGAGGAAGGGTTGGGCACTTCGCTGCTGGAACGCACTACCCGTCGCGTCAGCCTTACCAGCGTCGGGCGTGACTTCCTGCCCAAGGCCAGGCGCCTGCTGGATGACTTCGAAGACTCGATCCTGAGCATTCGCGAACTCGCAGAACGCCAGACCGGGCAGGTCACCCTCGCCTGCATCCCGACCGCGGCGTTCTATTTCCTGCCGTCGGTGATCCGCGACTACAACGAGCAATACCCGAAGATCCGCATCCGCCTGCTGGACCTCAGCGCCAACGACGGGCTCGAAGCCGTGCTGCGGGGTGAGGCCGATTTCGGCATCAACATGATGAGCGGCCAGCACCCGGACATCGAGTTCGTCTCCCTGGTACAGGAGCACTTCGTGCTGGCCTGTCGCAGGGACCACAAGCTGGCGAACCGTGACGCCGTCACCTGGACAGAACTGGCCGACTACCGCCTGATCGGCGTAGGCCGGCTGAGCGGCAACCGGATGTTGCTGGACCATGCCCTGTCCGGGCTCAACCTGCGGCCCAAGTGGTTTTATGAGGTTCAGCACCTGTCCACCTCGCTGGGCATGGTCGAGGCCGGGCTGGGCGTGTCGGCCATGCCCAGCCTGGCCATGCCCAACGCCGACCACCCGACGCTGGTCAGCGTGCCGCTGATCGAACCCCAGGTCACCCGTACCCTGGGGCTGGTCTATCGCAGAGGGGCGTCGCTGTCGCCAGCAGCGGAGAAGTTCGTGTCGATCCTGCTGGACAAGTGGCCCAACCGGTAAGCGAAACGCCTTGCATCTCGCGCGGTGCGGCACAGAGGAAAAACCGGCTGCGTGCATGGTTCACTCCCCTCCCAGACCCAGCTCGTTGGGCCGCCGCTTCTCGATCGCGAACTTCAGCAGTGCCGCGCTGCGGAACAGGCCATGGGCAAACTTGCCATAGGGCAGCGTGATGAACAGCGCCATCACGGTGCCCAGATGGATCGCCAGCAGGATCGCCATCGCTGCGGTATCACGCAGGCCCAGCAACGCAAGGCCTGTGGCGCTGACCAGCAGCAGAAGGAGGATGAACGCCCGATCCATGGGCCGCTGGGCAACATCGCCCTGCTCCGGCGCCCTGCGCAGGTTCAGCGCCAACAGCCCGGCCGGCCCGACGATCAAGCCGATTCCGCCCAGGGTGCCGAGCAACACCGGTGCGCTAAACAGCGGGTACGGCGCCTGCTGGCCCAGCAGGTAGTGATACCCGGTGGCGACCACCGTGGCGGCAAAGCACAGCATGAAGCCGTAGAAGGTGAAGTGATGGAAGCGACGGCGCCAGAGCGTGTAGCGATCATCGGCATTGTTGCAACCTTGGCCGTGCCCACCGTCCAGGTACTTAAGGGTCAATGCCGCGCTCGATGCCTCGAACAGCGCCCCTTTGGCGGGTTGCGCCAGCGTCTCGGCAGGCGAGACCGAGCGCCAGAAGCGACGTACCGCCACCGCCAAGGCCAGAGCTGCAGCGGCAAACACGCTACCGAACATCAGCGCGAGGGTATTGTGCGGGAAGACCGCATAGAAGTTACCCGCCAATCGCCCCGGCAGCAGCGTGCCGTTGACGAACAAGGTCAGCAGCAGGAACAGCGACAAGGCTACAGCCAATGCGGTGGCGACATAGGTGCCGTTGTGCCTGTACAGCCGCCCGAAGACGGCCGGCCAGGCGTACTCGGCGTAGGTCTGCCCGCGTACCTTGGCCATCGCCTGGGGCACGTTGACGGCGAATTCGTGGGGCTGCGCGTACTGGCAGGCATGTAGGCAGGCGCCGCAGTTGTGGCACAGGTTGGCCAGGTAATGGATATCGGCCTTGCCGAACTCCAGCCTGCGGGTCATTGCCGGGAAAACTGCGCAGAAGCCTTCGCAGTAACGACAGGCGTTGCATATCCGCATTTGCCGGTCCACTTCCCGCTCCTCGACGTTCAACACCGGGATCAGTTCGAGGGCCGACCCGGCGGCATCAGGCTGGCGTGGTTCAGGCAGTTGCGCAGTCATGACGATTCTCTTTTTCTGGATGTTGGTAACCCGCCGCTGCAGCGGCGCTGGTCCCGGCGATACGGCCGAAAGCGGTACCGATGGACATGCCGACACCCGCGGTGTAGCCCTTGCCCAGTACATTTCCCGCCATCATCTCGCCAGCAACGAACAGGTTCGGGCTGGGACGCCCGTCGAAATGCACGGCGGCGGTTTCGTCGGTGCGCAGCCCCAGGTAGGTGAAAGTCACGCCAGGGCGCAGCGGGTAGCCGTAGTAGGGAGGCGTATCGATCGGGCGCGCCCAGTGGCTTTTCACCGGCTCCAGGCCAACGGTGTGGCAGTCGTCCAGCCGGGTGTGGTCGAACGTGCCCACCTGGCAGGCTCGGTTGTAGGCATGCACGGTTTCGAGGAACGCCTGTACAGGCAAACCGAGCAGGCCGGCCAACGCCTCCAGGCTATCGGCGGTGGCGCCCGGGAAAACCGGTGGCATGAAGCGCCCGAGGGCCTTCCGGTCGATGATCGAGAACCCCACCTGCCCAGGCTGATGCGCCACCAGGCGCCCCCAGATGGCATAGCGCTTGGGCCAGAAATCCTCGCCTTCATCGTAGAAGCGCTGGCCGTCGCGGTTGACCACCACGCCCAGCGACACACAATCGATGCGCGTGCAGATGCCGCCATCGTAAAGCGGTGCGCGGGCATCGATCGCCACCATATGTGCCTGGGTCGGGTCGCCAATCGTGTCGGCGCCCTGTTCGGTCATGCGGCGCAACAGCACACCGTCATTGAAACGCGTGCCACGGATAAGAAAGTTGTCCGAAGGCCACTCCCCTCGCTGGTTCTGCCCCCACGCCTCGCGCAACCATTGGCGGTTGGACTCGAAGCCACCGGCGGCAAGCACACAGGTACGCGCCTCGATGCGCTCGGCTGGCAGGTGTCGCCCCTGAACTTCACGTGCCGGCACATGGGCCGCGACGAAGCGCCCGTCCTGCAGCTCGATGTCGGCTACCGGTGTGTCGTAGCGGATCTGTACGCCAAGGTTTTCAGCGCTGCGAAAGTAGGCATTGACAAGTGCCTTGCCGCCGCCCATGAAGAAGGCATTGGTTCGTGCGGTGTGCAGCGCACCCGACAACGAGGGCTGGAAATGCACGCCATGGCGGCGCATCCACCCGCGACAGCTGGAGGATGCGCGAATCACCAGGCGCGCCAGCTTTTCATCGGTCTGGCCACCGGTGACTTTCAGCAGGTCCTGCCAGAATTCCTCTTCCGGATACGCCTCCAGCAATACGTCCTGGGGGCCATCATGCATGCACCGCAGGTTACGCGTGTGTTGTGAGTTGCCACCACGCCAGGCGCGGGGTGCGGCCTCGAGCAGCAGCACGCTGGCTCCGGCCTCTCGCGCCATCAGCGCGGCACAGAGGGCGGCATTGCCCCCTCCGATGACTAGCACATCGATCATTTCGCCTCCAGATCACGAAGAGCCGAATGTTCGGTGGCTCCTCGTGATCACGGACTTTAATGAGAGCCCGGAGGGTGCGAAACGCGATCGTCGGGGGGAGGCATTCAGTTTTTCTAAAGGGCTGGGATGAACCCAGAGTCTGGGTCAAAGCAGCCGGGCCCCAGGCCATCGGCCCTGTTCGACCAGATCCCGAGCGACCTCCTGCAGTACGATCCGTGTCGCCAACGCGGCCGGCGAGAGCTCGTCATCAGTCAGGCTGACAATCACGTTGCGACGCTGCGCCTGAGCTTCATCGATGGCAAACACGCGCAGGCCCGCCTGATGCGCCCGGGCCACTGTCGCGCCGGGCTGGATGGTGGCGGCATGGCCCGCACACACGCAGTCCATCAACAATGACAAACCATCCACTTCCATGACGATGCTGGCCTCCAGCCCTGCCCGCTCGAAAATCGAGCGCAACGTCGTGCGCAGGCCATGTTGCGTGCTGGGCATCACCAAGGGGAGCGTCGCGATCTGCTGCAACGTGAGCGACTCGCCCCACTCTGCCTTGACCAGCGGGGCGGGAACCAGCACGAAAAGCCGCTCCGTCAGAAGCGTCCGGACATCCAGCCGCGGTCCCGTTTCTGCCTGGAACAGCACCGCCAGGTCAAGGTGCCTGGCATTGAGTTGGTTCATCAGATAACCAGACAGCATTTCCACCAGGTGCAGACGGATGTCGGGGTAGCGTTCGCGCATCCTGTCGATCAAAGCCAGGCCAAGAATCGATGCAGTGGTCGGTGCCAGCCCCACACTGGCATAGCCGCTCATGCGGCCACTTTGTGCCGCCAGCACGGCGTGTTCCGCCTGGCGAAGCGCCAGGCGCGCATGGTATTCGAAGGCCAGGCCCGCCGCCGTCGGCGAAACGCCGGTGCTCGACCGTGTCAAAAGCCGGGTACTCACTTCGCTCTCCAGCTTCGACAGTTGTTGGCTCAATGCCGAGGCGCCAACCCCTAGCTCGAGCGCAGCCCTGCCAAGACTGCCGTACTCCAGAACACTCAGGAAATAGCGAAGCTGACGTAACTCCATACAGATCTCTTTCAACGATGGGGCGGGCCTGGAGCATGTTAAACGTATTTGCACAGCCTGGATCGACAGAACGCTACCGTGAAAAGGAATGGCCTCGGGACCCTGTGGGAGCAACTGTCTTGGATATCTCTTCAAGCCAGCACTGGCCCTTGTAGGAGCGGCCTTGTGTCGCGATGGGCCGCAAAGCGGCCCCGACAATCTTTGCTGCGAAGCTGAAAACCTGGGGCCGCTTCGCGCCCCATCGCGACACAAGGCCGCTCCTACAGGTATTTGCACATGGCTTGAGGCCGGTGTGGCCGCTCCCACAGGGATTGCGCAAGCTTTGGGAATTGAGCAAGGCCCTAGCTTTCAAAAGGTGCGCGGAACAGGTCCGGCGGCCTTGCAATACATTCGAAAATACGTATATTCGAAAAAACATATATTCTGAATACCCGCCATAGGCACCCGCTGCTCGCGCCGAGAACGCCCATGACTGACTCGCTGACCCCGACCCAGGTCTTCAAATGCCTCGCCGACGAGAACCGCATTCGGATGATGCTGCTGATCGCTCGCGAGGAAGAGCTGTGCGTCTGTGAACTGATCTGCGCCCTGGAAGAAAGCCAACCCAAGGTTTCCCGCCACCTCGCACAACTGCGCACCTGCGGCCTGCTGGAAGACCGCCGGCAGGGCCAATGGGTTTACTACCGCCTGCACCCAGAGCTGCCCGCCTGGGTACGCGATGTCCTGGTAACAACGCTGCAGGCCAATCGCGAATGGTTGAGCACCAGCGCCAAACGACTGGACACCATGGGTGACCGCCCTCAGCGCGTCGCTGCCTGCTGCTGACCACAGCCGAGAAATACACTTGAGAACGAGACCATGGCAATCAAAGTAGGCATCAATGGGTTTGGCCGTATCGGTCGCCTGGCGCTGCGGGCATCCTGGAGCTGGCCGGAATTCGAATTCGTCCAGATCAATGACCCGGCCGGCGACGCCCAGACCCACGCCCACCTGATCAATTTCGATTCGGTCCACGGCCGCTGGCAGCGTGAAGCCGGGGCAGAAGGCGACTCGGTGGTGATCGAGGGCAAGCGCATCAAGGTCACCGCGAACACGGCGATCGCCGACACCGATTGGTCGGGCTGCGACCTGGTCATCGAGGCCAGCGGCAAGATGAAGTCGGTAGCTGTGCTCCAGGCTTACCTGGACCAGGGTGTCAAACGCGTGGTGGTCTGCGCTCCGGTGAAAGAGCAAGGCGCGCTGAACGTGGTGATGGGCGTCAACCAGCACCTGTTCGACCCGGCGCAACACCGGATCGTCACCGCCGCTTCCTGCACCACCAATTGCCTGGCCCCGGTGGTGAAGGTGATACACGAGAACCTGGGCATCCGCCACGGCTCGATCACCACCATCCACGACCTGACCAATACCCAGAGCATTCTCGATACGCCGCACAAGGACCTGCGCCGCGCCCGTGCCTCGGGGATGAGCCTGATCCCCACCACCACAGGTTCGGCTACCGCAATCGCCGAGATCTTCCCTGAGCTGCGCGGCAAGCTGAATGGCCACGCCGTGCGTGTACCGCTGGCCAACGCCTCGCTGACCGATTGCGTGTTCGAGGTGGCGCGCGAGACCACGGCTGATGAGGTCAATGCGTTGCTGAAGGCGGCTGCCGACGGCCCGTTGAAGGGTATTCTGGGTTACGAAGAGCGACCACTGGTGTCCATCGACTACCGCACCGACCCGCGGTCCTCGATCATCGATGCGCTATCGACCTTGGTGGTCAATGGTACCCAGGTGAAGATCTACGCCTGGTACGACAACGAGTGGGGCTACGCCAACCGTGCAGCGGAACTGGCCCGAATGGTCGGCATGGCGAAGTAACCGGCAATCATGAAGGCGTTGTCAGCCCTGCCCGCACCAGTGCGTCAGTACCTGCTGGTTACCGGCAACTACTGGGCCTTTACCCTCACCGACGGTGCGTTGCGCATGTTGGTGGTACTGCACTTCCATTCGCTGGGCTACTCGCCGCTGCAGATCGCTGCGTTGTTCCTGTTCTACGAAGTGTTCGGCGTGATCACCAACCTGGTGGGTGGCTACCTCGGTGCCCGCCTGGGGCTCAACCGCACCATGAACATCGGCCTGGGCATGCAGGTGCTGGCCTTGCTGATGCTCACGGTGCCGGCAGCCTGGCTGACAGTACCCTGGATGATGACGGCCCAGGCGTTGTCCGGCATCGCCAAGGACCTGAACAAGATGAGCGCCAAGAGCTCCATCAAGCTTCTGGTGCCGGACAGCCAGCAAGGCACCCTGTACAAGTGGGTAGCCATTCTCACCGGTTCGAAAAACGCGCTCAAGGGTGTCGGTTTCTTCCTTGGCGGCGCCCTGCTCGCCCTGCTCGGCTTCACCCTGGCGGTGCTGGCCATGGCAGCGGTGTTGGCATTGATCTGGATCGGCAGCCTGTTCCTGCTGAAGAAGGACCTGGGCAAGGCCAAGGCCAAACCGAAGTTTCGCGACCTGCTGTCCAAGAGCCGAGCCATCAACATCCTCTCGGCCGCTCGGCTGTTTCTCTTTGGCGCCCGTGACGTCTGGTTCGTCGTGGCATTGCCGGTATACCTGAGCACGGCTTTTGGCTGGGACTTCTGGCTGGTCGGCGGTTTCCTGGCTACGTGGATTATCGGCTACGGCATCGTCCAGTCGCTTGCCCCCCGCATCACTGGCAAGAATCGCGGCCATATGCCCGACGGTCGCGCGGCCTTCATCTGGGCGATCGCCCTTGCCGGGCTGCCGGCGCTCATCGCCGTGGGCCTGTCGGCAGGCTGGTCGGCGCAGGTGGTGCTGCTCGGTGGGTTGATGCTGTTCGGTGTGCTGTTCGCGGTGAATTCTTCGCTGCACAGCTACCTGATCGTCAGCTATGCCAAGGAAGACGGGGTATCGCTGGATGTGGGCTTCTATTACATGTCCAACGCGCTAGGGCGGCTGGTCGGTACGCTGCTTTCCGGTTGGGTATTCCAGGCTTACGGGCTGGGAGCCTGCCTGTGGATCTCCACAGCGTTTGTTCTGCTGGCTGCGCTGATTTCTATCGCATTGCCAAAGCATGCTGCAGGGGTGCTTCAGGCTAGCGAAGAGAAAAGGTAAAGGGGTGATCCAGGATAGACACTTGGAGTAAATGGACCGTGCTGGAAGACATGAAAGAACTTCGTGATTCTCTTGCCCGCGAACCAGGCGCGGCAGGCCACAACAACCCTCTACCTCATGGCTGCGCTTTCGCGCATGGAACAAAGCCTTTGTGGGAGCGGCCTTGTGTCGCGAAAGGGCCGCAAAGCGGCCCCAAGCAGGGAAAGAAAACAGCGTAACCGCCTCGGCGGGGTCAGTCGTCGTGGCGGTGTTTGTTGCGCCAGCCGTAGTGATGACCACGGTCGTGGCGGTGACGACGCCAGCCCCGATCATCGTCATCGTCGTCATCATCACGATAACGATGCCCACTCTCGTCATCGTAGTCCCGGCCCATGTGGTTGCCCAAGGCACCGCCCACACCGCCACCGGCTGCCGCGCCGATCATGCTGCCAGTGGTGCCGCCCATCTTGCGACCCACCACGTTGCCGCCAGCTGCACCCAGTGCGCCGCCAATGGCCGCCTCGCCACGGCTGTGTTTGTTGGCGCCCACTGCACTACCGGCTGCACCACCCAGGCCGGCGCCGATTGCCGAGCCGGTGCTGCCGCCGATCGACTGGCCGACTACCGAGCCCAATACTCCACCCAATGCGCCACCTATACCTGCTTCGGTATTGCCGCCTGCCGATGCAGCGCCGCTCAGCAGGCCAAGTGACAACAAGAGAATCGAGGAGTACTTCATATGTGAAAGCCTCAAAGGGATACGGCGGCGATCCTGAGGCTCTGGACAGGGGCTTACAATTGAAATCCGACGAATGACACGACTTGGAAAAATTCTCCAAGTTACTGTTTTCCCAACGGAAACTTTAGGGATATTCAACGGTCACAGGCTGATTGCGAAAGGCCTTTCCAGCGATGGAGAGGCCTTTTTCTTTACCGTGTCTCCCTTCGAACGCACTACCCTCCTGCCCCTGGCTTGCGTGCCCCAACCCGCTGGATCAACAAGGTGACAAGTGCGCCGAGCAAAGCCAGGGCCATGTCCTTTTGCGCATCCCAAGGGTCTTGCTGAGTCGCGAGAAAGGCTTGTGCCTGGTCATCGCCCAGGTATTGGCCGCCTATCCACTCCAGCAGTTCGTACAGCGCCGATGTCGCAAGCACCAGCGAAACAGTGCACAACGCCAACCACACGCCTCGCAATAAGGCCTGGCGCTGGAGCAATTCCCTGATCGGCAAGACGAACAGAAGGCCGTAGCTCAGATGCACCAACCGATCGAACTGGTTGCGCTGCCAGCCCATCCAGGCATTCAGAGAGTGGTCGGTAAGCGCACGCAGCCAAGCGTCATAGGGCACCTTGGCATAGGTGAAATGCGCGCCTAGTTCATGGATCGCCAGCATCATCACGATTGCCAGGTAGGCATGCCACGAAAAGCGCCAATAGCGGCTGGTTGCGGCCAAGGTGAGCAGGAGCGCCAGCGGCAGAACGTTTTCGAGCCACCAATCTGCGCGGTCAAGCGGCGCAACCCCCGAGGCAAGCACGATCAATGCGGCCGATGCGAGCAAGCCCGCAGCCTGCCTTGGCGTGGCCGACGGGGCAAAGTTTGCTTGCAGCGCTGGATGCTTGGTCATGGCTTTACGCTCGGCTTGAGCACGGTTGAGCCTGGCAGGGCAGCTAAAGTTTCCTTCGGGCACTGAAACCTGCCACTGGATGATTCCACCTGAACTTTACCTCCCCCCCTGGCTTCCCCTGCATAGACCATCCGGTCCCCCCTCTGCAGGAGATGAACCCATGAGAGCATTGACATACCACGGAACCCAGGACGTCAGGGTCGACAATGTCCCCGACCCGCTCATCCAGGACGAGGACGACATTATCCTCCGGGTCACCGCCACCGCCATCTGCGGCTCCGACCTGCACCTCTACCACGGCAAGATTCCACAGACCGAGCCGGGTGATATCTTCGGCCACGAGTTCATGGGCATCGTCGAGGAAACCGGTCGCGGGGTCACCAATCTGCAGGTCGGTGACCGCGTGGTGATTCCCTTCGTGATCGCCTGCGGCAGCTGCTTCTTCTGCCAACTCGACCAGTTCGCTGCATGCGAAACCACCAACACCGGCCGTGGCGCAATAATCAACAAGAAAGCGATTCCGCCAGGTGCCGCCTTGTTCGGCTACAGCCATCTGTATGGCGGCGTGCCCGGCGGCCAGGCCGATTTCGTGCGGGTGCCCAAGGCCAACGTTGGCCCGTTCAAGGTGCCTACCGCCCTGCCGGACGACAAGGTGCTGTTCCTCTCGGATATCTTGCCCACTGCCTGGCAGGCCGTCACCAATGCCCAGGTCGGTCCAGGCTCGACAGTGGCCATCTATGGCGCCGGGCCGGTCGGCCTGCTGAGCGCAGCCTGCGCACGCATGCTGGGCGCCCAGACGATCTTCATGGTCGACGACAACGACTACCGCCTGGCGTATGCCCGCGACGCCTACGGTGTGGTGCCGATCAACTTCGAGCAGGATGACGACCCGGCTGACAGCATCATCCGCCTTACCCCCGGCATGCGCGGTGTGGATGCTGTCATCGATGCGGTCGGTTTCGAGGCCAAAGGCAGCACCACCGAAACGGTGCTCACCACACTGAAGATCGAGGGCAGCAGCGGCAAGGCTTTGCGCCAGAGCATCGCCGCGGTGCGCCGGGGCGGCGTGGTCAGCGTGCCTGGGGTCTATGCGGGATTTATCCACGCCTTCATGTTTGGCGATGCCTTCGACAAGGGGCTGACGTTCAAGATGGGCCAGACCCACGTGCAGAAGTTCCTTCCGGAACTGCTCGAGCATATCGAGGCCGGGCGCCTGGAACCGGAACTCATCGTCACTCACCGCCTTGCCCTGGAAGAAGCGGCCCTGGGCTACAAGTTGTTCGACCAGAAGCAGGACGACTGCCGCAAGGTCATCCTGGTGCCGGGCGCTGCCGCTGGCACCTTGGGCGCTGACCATGCGTTCGGGGGAATCCAGCGCTGATCGATCCGGTAATCGGGTTTACCCGCAAAGCAGGCAACGCGGCTCGGGGCACCGGCTTCGCCGGTGTTCGCGGGCTTGCCCGCTCCCACAGAACTGCACATGACTCATCGAATCAGCGGGGACCCTGCGGGAGCAACTGTCTTGCTCAATTTCTAAAAGCTGGCGCGATCCCTGTGGGAGCGGCTTCAGCCGCGAACACCGGCGCAGCCGGTGCCATGCACCGCGCTGGATTCTTCGCGGCTAAAGCCGCTCCCACAGGGTCCGCAGACCGCTTGCCAATTCACTTTTCCAAGCGACAGCGCAGCCCAAAGGGCTGGGTAATCTCACAGAACTGCAAATAACGCATTGAATAAGCAGGACCCCTGGGTAGCAACTGCCTTGCTCAATTTCCAAACGCTGGCGCGATCCCTGTGGGAGCGGCTTCAGCCGCGAACACCGGCGCAGCCGGTGCCATGCACCGCGTTGGATTCTTCGCGGCTAAAGCCGCTCCCACAGTGTACGCAGACCGCTTGCCAATTCAGTTCTTCACGCCGGCCCGTTTAACGCTTGTGTCGCGTTTCATCACGAGCTGTTTTCTGCGCAGTGGAATCATGCGACGTGCCAGTGGAGCCATCAGGACGTTGCGCATCATTGTCCCGTTCTTCTTCACCCTGGGTTCCGCTGCGAGGTGTCTGCGACTCTTTGCTCATCCCCCCTCCTAACCCTTGCTATGTTCAGGCGAAGACGGCCCGGTACCGCGCTTGATTCCACGCGGCCCAAGCACGCCCCAGATGGCCAGGCCGATAACGGGCAGCGCCAGCAGCAGCAGTGCCCACATCGCCTTGGTCACATCGCTCTTGTCACTGCGGAAAACACTGACGATGGCCCATACATCAAGCAACAGAATGATCGCTGCAACAGCGATCCAGAAATACGTCACTGGCTCGGTCATGACCGCTTCTCCTCTGCATGTTCCGGCAGCAGCGCGTGCTCCGCGCCACCTACCTCCTATCCAGAGGAAGCCAGCAGGTGGGGCAAAGTTCAGGAAGCTTTTCCCGCCATTGATGGGTGGCGCACAAGTAGTGAACCAATCCCGCAGGAAACACGTCCACCTCAAAACAACGCACGAGTGACCGACCATGGCAACCGACCCTGTTATCGAGGCCCTTGAATACCTCAAGGCCCACAAGCTGGTGCTGACCACTGCAGAATCCTGCACGGCCGGTGCCATGGTTGCGCTGCTGGCAGCCGTACCCGGGACCGGCGAGGTACTGGAAAGCGGCTACGTGGTGTACTCGCCAAGTGCCAAGAAACGCCTGCTCGGCGTCAACCCACAGACTATCGAACGCTATGGCCTGACCAGTGAGGCGGTAGCCTGGGAGATGGCGCTCGGCGCATTGAAAGACAGCGACGCCACCGTTGCCATCGCCAGCACGGGCGTCGCCGGGCCGCAGCCACAGGACGCCATCCCCCCGGGCACCGTGTGCTTTGCCTGGGCCTTTGCCGGCGAGCCCTTTGCCGTATTCACGCGCAGCCAGCGTTTTTTTGGCGAGCGCGCGGATGTAATCCGCCAGGGCGCGCTCTACGGGTTGTCGCACCTGGCCCATTACCACCAGCGCTGGCTGCGCGGTGAGCGCGCCTGAGGGGTCAAGACCATGGACGAAGAGGAGCTGGCTTCAAGGCACCACCCCGTCGAGGAAGACATGCGCATGCAGCAGCGGGTCTGGCGTTTCGAACGGCTGGGGTGGTATGCCCTGGTGCTGGTCGTGCTGCTGGCCCTGGCCGGGGTGTTCGGCAATGGTCCGCTCAGTGATGCCCAGGTCATGAGTGAAGACGGCCGCGTGCATGTGGAATATCAGCGCCTCAGCCGCAGCGGCACTACCGACAACCTGCGCATCACGGTGCGCGGCACTGCCGGTGAGCCTGTGATGTTGCTGCTCGGGGGCACCCTGCTACGCGAAGCCAGCATCGAAACGCTGCAGCCAGAGCCGCAAGTATCGCGTTCCCATGGCAGGTCGCTTCTGCTCCAGCTCGGCACCAGCAAAGAGGGTATCGCCACGCTCTACCTGACCCTGCGCAGCGAATACGTCGGCACTCTGGAAGGTGTTGTCAGCGCCGGCCCGGACAGCGCAGTGCATTTCTCGACCTTTCTCTACCCCTAGGAGCGCGACATGGACTCCATTCTTCGTGCGACAGGCATGTACATCGCGCTGATGCTGCTGTTTCGCGTGGCCGGCAGACGCTCGCTGGCAGACCTCACCACCTTCGACTTCGTCCTGCTGCTGATCATCGGCGAAGCAACCCAGCAGGCATTGCTCGGCGAGGACTTCTCGTTCACCAACGCCATGCTGGTGATCGCCACGCTGATCGTCCTGGATGTCGGCCTGTCGCTGGCCAAGCTCAATTCCAGGCGCCTGGCCCGGCTGCTCGACGGCCACGCGACACTGGTCGTCGAGCAGGGGCGCTTTCTCCACCACCGCATGCGGCGGGCACGGTTGACCGAAGACGACATCCTCGAATCCGCCCGGGACAGCCAGGGTATCGAAAGCGTCGGGCAGATCAAGTTCGCCATCGTCGAGCGCAACGGCAAGATTTCGATCATCCCTCAGGAATGACCCTGCGTGGCCGGTGCAACCTGCTTGGGTCCTTGTGGGGCCGATCTTTCGCGACACCGGTACGTTGATCATCCGCTTTGAACCTTGACGCGCGCGTCCTACTCCATCGAAGGCAACCGTGATTTTTCCGTCCCTGAAGAGGTGCAGCATGAACGCTATCGAACTGTTGATCCAGGACCATGAGCTGGTGAAGAAGCTGCTGGAGGAACTTTCCTCCACCACTGAGCGCGCGGTGAAGAAGCGCGCCGAGTTGCTCGAACGCATCAAGCAGGAAGTGAGCATCCACACCGCTCTGGAAGAGGAAATCCTGTACCCGGCCATCAAGCAGGCCGGCGGCAAGGAAGAAGCGAAGATGTATTACGAAGCCAAGGAGGAGCACCGTACCGTCGACTCGCTGGTGCTGCCGGACCTGCTGCAAACCGACACCGGCACCGTCGAGTTCGCGGGGCGGGTCAAGGTGATGAAGGAACTGCTGGAACACCATATCGAGGAAGAGGAAAGCGAGCTGTTCCCGACCGCCCGCAAACTGCTGGGCAAGCAGCAGCTGGATGAGCTCGGCCAGGCCATGGAAGCGCAGAAGAAACTGCTCAAGGGCGAACAGCGTGCCGCGTGATGGAGGCCTGGATCGACTTTCTTGAATGGCCCGCCATGGCCCTGACGGTACTTGCCGCCTGGTGCATCGGCTCACGGCGCCCAGGCCGGCGCAAGCTGGGTTTCTGCTGTTTCATTGGCAGCAACGTGCTGTGGGCCGTGTGGGGGTGGCAGGCGCAAGCCTGGGCGCTGATCCTCCTGCAGGTTTGCCTGTGCGCCATGAACCTGCGGGGCTGGAAGAAAAACACTGCAGCGGAGTCGGGCTGAACGCCCGGCATCATGCCTGAACGCCAGACAGCGAGGAACCAGACCATGATCGACCCCAACCACCCCGACCCTTACCTGGACGACATACCGCACAACCCAGGCGAGCCTGTGCCCGAGCAGGAAAAGGAGCAGGAAGCACCCGACTGGCCCGAAGGCCAGGTGCCGCCAGAAGAGCAGTCCGACGGCTGAGGCTCGCCTGCGCAGTGGCGTTGCCTGCCTTGCCGGCAATGCCGCTTTCCCAGTCACCCAATCCTTGCGCAAGGAGGCACGTGTCTCATGAGTGATCGCATCATCGCGTTGTTCACCGATACCACACTGTTCGGAGTTTCCGTTCTCAATTTGTTGCTGGCACTGACGGTAGCCCTGCTGACATTCCTCGTGGCTCGAGCGGCCATCAGTTTCATGCTGCGTCGGGTCAAACGCTGGTCCGAGCATGACGGCACGCTCAGCCAGGTACTGGCCAAGGTGCTTGCCGGTACCAGCAATTTTCTGCTGTTCCTTGCCTCGCTGCTGGTAGGCCTGAGCATGCTCGACCTGCCCGAGCGCTGGCTGACCCGGGTCGGTAGCCTGTGGTTCGTGGTCGCGGCATTGCAGATCGGGCTGTGGGCCAACCGCGCCATCGGCCTGGGCCTGAACCGCTATTTCGCCCGGCACCGCACCGACGGATTGAACCAGGGCAGCGCGCTGGCCACGCTGTCGGCATGGGGCGCGCGGGTGCTGTTGTGGTCAGTGGTGCTGCTGGCGATGCTCTCCAACCTGGGCGTGAACATCACCGCCTTCGTCGCCAGCCTGGGCGTAGGCGGCATCGCTGTTGCGCTGGCCGTGCAGAACATCCTCGGCGACCTGTTCGCCTCGTTATCCATCGCCGTGGACAAGCCGTTCGAGGTGGGCGACTTCATCGTCATCGGCCCGCTGGCCGGTACGGTTGAACATGTGGGGCTGAAGACCACGCGCATCCGCAGCCTGGGCGGCGAGCAGATCGTCATGGCCAATGCCAGCATGATCAGCAGCACCATCCAGAACTACAAGCGCCTGCAGGAACGACGGATCGTGTTCGAGTTCGGCCTGTCCTACGACACGCCAACCGAAGCAGTGAAGAAAGCGCCCGCCATCGTCGAGGAAGCGATCAAGGCGCAGCAGCAGGTGCGCTTCGACCGCGCGCACCTGCGCGGCTTCGGCAAAGAGGCGCTGGAATTCGAGTGCGTGTATATCGTCAAGGACCCCGGCTACAACCTGTACATGGACATCCAGCAAGCGATCAATTTCCACTTGCTCGAGCGCTTCTCGAAGGTCGGTGCCAAATTTGCCGTACCGGTACGGGCGATCAAGGTCACGGCCTTGCCAGAGGAATCAAAGCGCGGGCCTCAAAGTATTCACGTGGGATAGCCCCCGTGCATGTCAGCGCTCCATGCATTCCGTCGATTTCACGGCACGGCCGTGGGCAATGCTGGCCGAACGAAAGGTAACCAATACGCAAAGGAGTATCGCCATGAAGATCATGCTGCCTCACTCGTTACTGCTCGCGCTGTGCCTGGGGGCCAGTGCACCTGTGGTGCTGGCCGCCACCGACCTGAACGATCAGCGTGCCCCTGGCACGCAGCCGCATGACAGCGGGCATATGAACGGCCAAGGCGGGGCAACAGGCTCCGGTACACCTGCGGACGCCATGGGGTCGGGCTCTGGCGGAACCGATAACAATGATACCGACAAGACTGGAGGCGATGGCACCACCGACCAATCGGGTAGTGACCGCAGTGGCTCGGAACGCGGCAGCGGGACGGGTAGCGGAACCGGAGGCTCTGGTGGTTCGGGCTCCAGCGGTGGCTCCGGTAGTTGAAGGCGGTCGCCCACCCTGCCACGGTGCAGGTTTCTCTAAATGCCCTACGGCTTGCGACGCGTGCCCAACTCGATCCACACCGGCGCATGGTCGCTGGCCTTGGGTTCGTTACGCACCCAGGCATCGACGCCAGCCCGCTTCAGGTAAGGCGCCAGTTCGGGGTTGAGCAACAGGTGGTCGATACGTAAACCGGCGTTGCGTGCCCAGTGGTTGCGGAAATAATCCCAGAAGGTGTAGATGCGTTCGTCCGGATATAGATGGCGAAGGGCATCGACCCAGCCTTGCCGCAGCAGTTTCTGGTAACACGCGCGTGATTCGGGCTGCAGCAGTGCATCCTTCATCCAGGAGCGCGTGTCGTAGATGTCCATATCGGTGGGCACCACATTGAAATCGCCCGCCAGCACCACGGGATGGCCACTGCCATGCAGCCCTTTCGCATGCTCGATCAGGCTCTCGAACCAGCGGAGCTTGTAATCGAATTTCGGCCCCGGTTGCGGGTTGCCGTTCGGCAGATACAGGCAGGCCACCACTATCCCCTGCACTGCGGCTTCAAGGTAGCGGCTCTGGTTGTCATCCTCCATGCCAGGCAGGCCACGCCGTACTTCCAGTGGTTCGCTGCCTCGCGACAGAATGGCCACGCCGTTCCACGAAGGCTGCCCTTGGTAGAGGCTGCCATAGCCCGCCGCTTCGAGTGCCTGACGAGGGAACTGCTGATCAGCCGCCTTGAGCTCCTGCAGGCAGGCGATGTCGGGCCTTTCCCGCTCCAGCCAGGCCAGCAGTGCCGGCAGCCGGCTACGAATGCCGTTGATGTTGAACGTGGCAATCTTCAGCGCTTTCATGCGTCGGGGTCGCTGACATGGGCCTGCACGGCATCTTCCAGAGCGCGCACATGGGCGTCATCGGCCAAGGCCTTGAGTGCCAGCCAGTCGTCCCAATCGATGGCGCCATCGTCACGCAGGGCCTCGGCGGTACGCAGCAGTTCATGGTGGTAGGCATCCGGCGACTCACGGCGGTAACTGATATCGTCGTACTGGGCGTACCAGGCCTCGAGTTCGGGGATGCTGCGTTCAATGCTCATGATGGAGCCCTCACGGTGTCCTTTGCATTAAGAGCCCCACCATTGAGCGACGTTCAAATTCAACGCCACGGCCTGTCGCGCCGCCCAGATGCTGCGCATGAAACGAGCTCGCCGCGAACCAGGTTGCCCGGTTCGCGGCGTAATCGAAGCGTTACTCAGGCAGTCAGACAGGAATGCCTGCCAGCCGCCAGACAGGCGCTGGAACCGGTTCGGCCTGGCTGCGGCTGCGGGCCCACTGGGTCAGGGCAGCCATCATGGCAAAGCCGAGCAGGATCAGTACCGGATAGGCCAGCAGCAACTCGGTCAAGGAGTATTTCCAGGCCAGTGGCCGACCGACGCCCAGCATCGCCGCATACAGCCAGGACACACCCGACAGTGCGCCGGAGAACAGCGCGAACATCCGCACGCCAAAGTTAAGGTCGAGCAAGTTGCCCGCTTTGAGCAGGGCAGGCAATACATAGCGATGCAACAACATGCCGTTGAAGGTCAGCAACATGACAATAATGACCTTCGCTTGAAGTTTCGGATTGGCAAAATAGTTCATACCTTTATCAAGGTAGTCAATTCCAATCACTGCGGCACCGGTGAGCCACAGGAAGATCAGGGCATTGGCCACGGATTTCTGCAAGCTCGTCATATGCTTGCTGTCATGCCCGGCCTGTTTATGACCTTTTAACAAGTTCCTGACCATCTCGGCGTCACTGGCGAATACCAGGCCGATGGCAATGCAACAGGCCAGTAAATGAACGTAAATCACCGACAACCGCACCAGCTCCATGGATTCTTTCTGCCCGAACAGGCTAATAATTGTATTAATCTCCACGACGTTTTCTCCACGTAATGCGTTAGCGCTAGTTGACTTTGCAATAGGCGTGCGAACGATTTAATCGCAGCGGCGAAGTCAAATTCGAATCGTTAAATGAAAAAGCAGATAGTTATTCAACACACACGGTGGCTCACCCGAAGAGCCTCGGTTTGGCATGGCATTACTCCAGTATTCAGGAAAAAAAAGCCCCATGAGCATCCCAACGATGCCGATGAGGTTGAACGTCCATATGTTCTGGGGAAAGGCGCGAGGTGCAATCACATTGAAGGCACCTGCTGGCAAATAGGAGTCAGCGTCACCCAAATCGTTCATTTCTCGAGTAAAACGACCGACAGGCGGCACACTAAATGAAGTTAGTTAGTTTGCTAAGTTATTGTAATTTGACCGAATGGAAAGTTTTACCAGGCAACTGGATCCAAACTTCGCAAGTGACTTTGAATGCTCTATTTCGCCCTTTCGCAGTTCTCGTTTTGCCAGTGGCCGTGGCTGAATTGCCATCAGCCAGGCCAGGGCCAACCCCGTTCCGATCGCCACGCACGGTCAGCAACCCGTCTGTCGCCTTCAGCCTGCCACTACCCTCAAATTTGCCCTGGGTGATGGCAGGCAGTGCAAATACCCTCACTGATTGCCCACAGCCACAGACGCCACGTGCCCCGGCGCCTCCTCATCGATCTGCGCCATGCTCAACCGCGAGGTCTCGCGCAACATGAGCGAACATACCGCCACCAGTGCCAGGGCCCCCGCGCCATACAGCGCCACGCCCAGCGGGTCATGGTCGGTGAGGATCAGGATGGCCGTGGCGATGCTCGATGCAGTGCCGCCGCCCAACGCGGCGCCGATCTGGTAGCTGGCCGAGATGCCCGAGTAACGCATGCTGCGCGGGAACTGCTCGCCGAGGAAGGCCGGGATAGGCCCTTGGGTGGCCCCCATCAGCAGGCCGGTCAGGCTGTAGGCGCACAGGGCGATGGCAAAGCTCTTCATGCCCACCAGGGAAAAGAACACGAACAGCCCCAGGGCCATGGCCACTGCGCCGAAGGCCATTACCGTGCGCCGCCCCAAACGGTCCGACAGGTAACCGAACAACGGCGCCGACAGCACGATGGCAACCGAAAGCGCCAGGTCGAACATCAACGCGTCGGTACTGCCAAAGCCCACCTGCGTGGCGTAAGTCAGGAAAAAGGTGCTGCCGATATAGGCGATGGTGCAGTAACCGAAGGCGATCCCGGTGCACAGCAGCAGCTGCCGCGGACGTTGGCGCAAGGCCGCGGCCAACGGCGCAGGTACGGGCTTGGTCAAGGGCGCGGTGACCGCTGCCGGTGCCTTCAGGCGCGCGTACAGGCCGATCAGCACCAAGGTGCCGCCCAGCCAGAACGGGATGCGCCAGGCGAAATCGACCAGGTTGTCGTCGAAGGCCGCACTGACGATGGCGAACACTCCAGCCCCGAGGATGCCACCCACACCGATCCCCATGCTTGTGAAACTACCCCACAGCCCGCGCCGCCCTGGTGGCGCAGACTCGATGCCGAACAGCGCGGCGCCACCCCACTCCCCGCCTGCCGCAAAGCCCTGGACCAGGCGCAGCAGCACCAGCAGGACCGGCGCAGCCACGCCGACGCTGGCATGGCCGGGCAGGCAGCCGATGAGGAAGGTACTCAGGCCCATCAGCAGCAAGGTGGCGACCAGCACCTTCTGCCGGCCGATGCGGTCACCGAAGTGGCCGAATACCAGGCCACCCAACGGTCGGGCAAGAAAGCCCGCACCGAAAGCGCTGAAGGCCACCAGCGTTGCGGTCAGGTGGTCCATCTGCGGGAAGAACACCTGGGGAAACACCAGTGCGGCGGCGGTGCCGTAGATGATGAAGTCATAGAATTCCAGCGCCGTCCCCAGGCCGGAGACGCAGAAGGTTCGCAGGGCGGAGCGGGATGACGCAGGGCGGGAATGTTGCGCATGCATTGTTGTTGTTCTCGTTCAGCGGTGCCGCCTTGGGCTGGCGGCACCGGGTTGGCTCAGAAGGTGTCGAAGCCGGCCTTGGCCAGTTGCACAGGCGTGCCGGCCACGTACTGCAGGGCACAGCGTTCGGTGTCGATGCCGACGCTGAGCAAGGTTTCCCAGCGCTCGGTATCAGGCATGGCCAAGTCCGGGTGGAAGCAGATCGGCGCCCTGTCGCCCTCGGCGCCACACATGGCCTGGGCCCGGGCACGCAGGTCAGCGCTGGCCATCTGGCCGACCACCTGCTCAAGGTGGCCCAGGCGGCATTGGGTATCGGCGCGGTCGGCGACCTGCTCGCCCAGGCTCAGTTGTGGGTCAAGGAAGTGGTTGGTGTGCAGCAGCCAGCCGTCTTCTCGTGGCAGGACCAACGCTGTGCGCGCGGGGCTCAGTTCGATGCTGGCCGCCCGCGGGCTGCTGTCCTGGCGGGAGAACACTGTCAGCACGGTAGAGGCACTGACCCGCGCCGACCGGGCAAGCTCGATGGCCTCCTCGACACTGCTGGCTTCCTCCAGCAGACGCCGGGCGATGGCGTGCACCGGCACACCACCACTGTCGTTGTCACTGGCGTGGTGGAGGATATTGAAGTGCAGGCCGAGGCCCGCGCTGTTCACACCAAGCTTTGCAAGCATGCCGAACTCGCAGAACAGCTTGACGTTCATGCCGCGCTCGGTGTGCAGCGCCAGCATCAGGCCATGGGGGCACAGGCTGTCATGCCAATCCCAGGTCTGCAGGGTCTGCGGCGCACGTGCGCCACGGGGTGCATGCACGGTGGTCGAGCATTCGCTGTGGCGGGTTCGGGCCGCCAGCACTTCGGTGCGGGCGTTCAGACTCGCCAGTTGCCACAACGGCAGTTCGGCACCGCTGGCCATGCCGACCACTTCAGCGGCCAGGCCCGGGCTCCAGGCCTCCAGGGCGGCCAAGCTGTTTTCGCCGATGCGCTGCGCCTCACTCAAGGGCACGCCTACCCGCGGAAAAAAGTCCAGATACAGTGCAGTGGTGGTACGGATCTGCTCGGCGAAGCGCGTACCTGTCTGGTGGCCTCGCTCGAGGGGGTTGCGGATGTCGCTGACATGGGTGTGGATCTTCAAGGCGGGGAACTCCTGGTACAGGCCGGGGTGGTCAGGCAAGTACCGCTAGCCTAGCGAGGCCCCCCCAGTCGATCATCGCCACAACCCGCACAACTTTTGTGCCCCGATGGAAAAACTCAGCCCCGCACCAGTGTTTGCACTTCCTGCCCATGCAAGTGCTCATGCAGCAAGGCAATGAACGCCTGTACCTTGCGGGTATTGCGCCGGTGCGGCAGGTACAGCACGTGCACCCAGGGGCCGAACGCGCTCAGCGCCCGCCAGTAATCGGGCATTACCTCCACCAGTTGTCCATTGGCCAGGTAGGGGGCGGCACACCAGGTGGGTACGAACTGCAAGCCCTGCCCATCGAGCAGGCAGGCCAGCAGGAAGTCGAAGTTGTCGCTCACCAGTCGGGGGGTGGGCTGGCGCACACGCAGCGTCTGGCCGCCGTGTTCGATCCACCAGAAGCTGCGGTTGAGCAGCGGGTGGCGCAGCAGCAGCCAGTCGTGCCGGGCGTAGTTCTCCAGGGTAATCGCCTCGCCGTGTCGGGCCAGGTAGGCAGGGCTGGCGCATAGGATCACGCGGTTTTCGATCAGCGGCTGGGCGATCAGCTCTGGCTGATCGGTGGGGCCGTCGCGCAGAGACAGGTCGTAGCCGCCATCGATCAGGTCCTCGTTGGCATCGTTGAGGTTGACCTCCAGGCGCACCTGCGGGTGCTCGCGCATGAAACGGCAGCACACCTGGTTGAGAAACGCAGGGCCGAACGACGGTGGCGCGGTGATGCGCAGGGTACCGCGCAGCGCGTGCTGCAACTGCTCCACTTCCTCCGTCACCCGTTGCAGGTGCATCAACGCCTGGCGGGCGCCTTCCAGGTACAAGGTACCGGCCTCGGTAAGGGCCATGCGCCGGGTTGTGCGTTCGAACAGGCGCACGCCCAGTTCGCTCTCCAGGTGCGCAACAGCCTTGGTGATGGCAGACGGTGTTTTGCCCAGTTGCTCGGCCGCACGGCTGAAGCTGCCGTGTTCGGCAGCAGCGACGAAGATGGTCAGGGCCATCATCTTGTCCATGGTTTCTTCCTGTTCGGCACAAACGGTGGGGGCAATGCGAAGGTGGCGAGTATCTGCCCCTCGCTATCAAACCCGCAAATGCGGGCAATTTGAATAGGCACGGCGAAGGCCGCTGTTTGCGCCTTGGCAATCGATGGCTGGGGATTGTTTCCCGATGGCAAAAAAAGTTGTGCCTGCCCTCGCCTTTTTCCGCCCTTGCCCCCTTGGCTAGGCTGCGGCGCCATCACGACAAGAACGAGGCACAGCATGAAGCAGCTCCTGAAAATGGCAATCAGCGCCGGCCTGGCCTGCACGTGCACACCGGGTTTCGCGGCAGTGGACCTGATCCTGCACAACGCCAAGGTCTACACCGCCGAGCCCGGCCAGCCCTTGCAGCAGGCCGTGGCCGTCGAAGGCGAGAAAATCGTCGCGGTAGGTTCCGATCAGGCCGTGCTACGCCTGAAGGCTGAAGGCACCCGGGTCATCGACCTGGGCGGCAAGGTACTGATGCCTGGCATGCTCGACGCCCACTCGCATGCCATCAAGGGTGGCCTGCAACTGGTGCTGGCCGACCTGGCAGGCGAGCAGGTCGCCCTGGACGAACTGGAGCGGCGCCTGAAGCAATGGCGCAGCGACGGCAAAGCCGTGCGCGGCGAGTTCCTTGTCGTCGGTGGTGTACCGGGCACCTACTGGAATGACATCCCTGCGCTGGAACAGCGCTTCAACCACGGCGAATGGGCCGCGCAACCGATCCTGTTCGCTGCCAACGACATGCACACCGGCTGGGCTAACCAGGCCATGCTCAAGCGTGCCGCAATCGATGCCGATACCATCGCTGCCCTGCCTGCCGAGGCACGCAACACCATTGGCCAACACCCGGACGGCACACCAAACGGTTTCCTCGCCGATGCCAGCTACTACCCGGTGACCGACCTGCTGCCCCCGCTGCCCCACGCTACCCTGCTGAGCGCAGGGCGCATGGCCCTTGACCACTACAAGCAGCTGGGCATCACCGGCTGGATGGACCCGCTGGCCAACGAGCTGCCGGGGGCCGATGTGAACAACCATTCGCTGGGCGTGCTGCCGGTGTACAAGGACCTCTCCGCGCGTGGCGAGCTGACCGCCCATGTCGCCGCCCTGCTGATGGCCGATTCCAGGGCCCGCGCTGCCGACCTGGACGAACTGGACAAGGTTCGTCAGCAATTTCTCGGCGTTCGCAACCTTACCCTGCCAGGCATCAAGGTGTTTGCCGACGGCGTTGCCGAAGCGCCAGCGCAGACGGCGGCGATGCTCGAGCCCTACAGCAACTCCGGCAAGCACGGTGAACTGCTGCTGGACCCGCAACACTTTGGCGAACTGGTCAGCGCCGCCGATGCCCGTGGCTGGTTGGTGCATGTGCATGCCATCGGCGACCGCGCCGTGCGCGAGGCGCTCAACGGCATCGAGCAGGCCCGGCGTGATCGCCACAGCGGCATCCCCCACTCCATTACTCACTTGCAGATGGTCAACCCCAGGGAATACGCCCGTTTCAAACAGCTCGATGTGATTGCAGCAATGCAGCTGTACTGGGCCAGCGCCGACCAATCGAACATGGAACTGGTCAAGCCGTACGTGAATGCCATGGCCTTCATGCACACCTTCCCGGCACGTTCGCTGCTCAAGCATGGCGCTACCATTGCAGGCGCCAGCGACTGGCCGATCACCACCCCGGACCCTTGGCAAGCGATTTACCAGGCCATCAGCCGCAAGGGCCCCAAAGGCGTGCTCAACGCATCTGAAGCCATCGACCGCCAGGTGATGTTCCAGGCCTATACCCTCAACGCCGCCCGCACCATGCGCCTGGAGCAGCAGATCGGTTCGCTCAAGGTTGGCAAGCAAGCCGACATGATCGTGGTTGACCGCGACGTGCTCGACGTCGATGCCGAAACACTGCGCGATACCCAAGTGGTGCAGACCTGGTTTGCCGGGAAACAGATTTACGCACGCTGATTGGCGAACGTCATCGACACGATCTATCAGTTCATCCATCCCATCGATTTGACCGCGTCAAATTGCCTCATGTAGCTTGCCGCCCTCTTCGAAGTTGGCCCAAAAGTGTGCGTTACACCGCTGGGCCGACTGCGCAGTCTATCCCCGTACTGTCAAAGCCCCACCACGGCGAGCCTACCCGCTGTAGTCGCCGTCACTGTGTTCGAGTTTCCGAAATGTCCGTCAATAGCCCCACCCGTATCACCGAGCTTGTCATCGAGAGCGGCGTCAAAAAAGCCCATCTATCCACCCAGGCGACACTGGTCCTGGGGTTTCTCGCAGGTGCATTCATTTCGCTGGGGTTTCTCCTGGCTATCCACGTCAGCACCATGATCCCGGCACAGTGGGCCTCGTTCGGCACACTGCTGGGCGCCGCGGTATTTCCCATCGGCCTGATCCTGGTGATTCTGGCCGGTGGAGAACTGCTCACCGGCAACATGATGAGCTTGCCCTTGGCGATGTTCGCCCGACGTATCGGCCCAGGCGCCGTGGCGCGCAACTGGCTGCTGGTGACGGTAGCCAACATGTTGGGTGCACTGTTCGTTGCCGGGTGCTTCGGGCACCTGCTGGGCCTGACCGAGGGGGCCTACCTGAACAAGGTGCTTGCGGCTGCGACCAGCAAGACCAACGCCGACTTCCTTCACGCCTTCGTCTCCGGCATCGGCTGCAACTGGCTGGTGTGCCTGGCAGTGTGGCTGTCGTATGCCAGCCGGGAAATGAGCGGCAAGATTCTCGGCATCTGGTTCCCGATCATGGCGTTCGTCGCCATCGGTTTCCAACACGTGGTTGCCAACATGTTCCTGATCCCGGCTGCGATTTTTGCCGGGTACTTGAGCTGGGGGCAGTTGGCGGAGAACCTGGTGGCCGTGTTCCTGGGGAATGCGGTGGGTGGGGCGATCTTCGTGGGGTTGGCGTATTACGTGTCCTACGGTGTGCCTTCGCAGGAGTCGTGCGAGGCGCAGTGAAGCATTACGCGACCGAGGTGCCCTGGAACGGGCCTGTGCGTCGTGGTCGACGCTCATCACGCAATCAGAACAGGCTGATCGGGTAATCGACGATCAACCGGTACTCATCGGCGCTGGAGTTGCCGCGGGTATTACCGGGCGCGGTATAGCCATCACCCTCGCGATGCGTTGCCCAGCGCAGGGTCAGCGACAGGTCCTTCGCCGGGCCGGCTGGTACCTGGTACTTGAGAGCAAGGTCGCGCTCCCAGTGCTTGTGCGCCCCGGTAAGGTAGCCAGCCAGGCAGAGCCGCGACAGGCTGACATCCGCAACACTGAGTCCCATTTCGGGAACAGCCACCTGGCACTATGCCCCCCTGTAGGAGCAGCACAAGGATGCTCTCATGAAACTGCACATAACTCATTGAGTCAGCAAGGACCCTGTGGGAGCGGCTTTAGCCGCGAACACCGGCGCAGCCGGTGCCACGCACCGCGTTGGATTCTTCGCGGCTAAAGCCGCTCCCATAGGGTACGAGGATCGCTTGCGAATTGAGTTATCTGTCGCGCAAGGCCGTGGATTGAGGCTTCAGCCCAGCAACTGGCTCAATACCGCACGCAACTTCCCCGGTTTGACGGGCTTGTTCAGCAACGGCGCGCCAAGTTTGTTCAGGGAGCGTCGGCACTGATCGCTGCGGTCGGCGGTGATGATCACCGCCGGAATGGCGGTGCCAAAGTGCTCGCGCAAGTGCCTGACCACCTCGCAGCCGACAACACCGTGGTCCAGGTGAAAATCCGCCAGGATCAATTCCGGTGCCCGCCCCTGCAAGGCCAGCAAGGCCCCGGCCTGGTCGGTCGCGGTAACCACTTCGCAGCCCCACTGCCCGAGCAGCGCGCCCATGCTCTCGAGGATGCTCACTTCGTTGTCCAGTACCAGCAGGCGGCGGCCCGGCAATGGGTTGCCGGCGCCCGGCTGCGGCGCGGCCTGGTGGATAGGCAGCGGCATGGCTTCGCCGATCGGCACGTCGATGCTGAACATCGAGCCACGCCCCGGCCACGAACGCACCTCGATGCGGTAGCCGAGAATCTTGGCGATCCGCTCGACGATCGCCAGCCCCAGGCCCACGCCCTTGCGGTCGGCGGCGCGGCCTACGTCCAGTTGGTTGAACTCGAGGAAAATGGCCTGCAGCCGATCCGCCGCGATGCCCCGCCCGGTATCCCACACCTCCAGGCGCAAGTGATCGCCGCGGCGCCTGGCCCCTAGCAGGATCCTGCCCTCGTCGGTATAGCGGCAGGCGTTGCTGAGAAAATTGCGCAGAATACGCGTCATCAGCCGCAGGTCGGTACTGATGGCGTAGTCGCCAATGCGCGCGCGCAGCTTCAGGCCTGCCGCATCGGCCACCGTGCGGAATTCCGAGACCAGTGGCCCGAACAGTTCGTCCAGACGGTACAACGCCACGTCCGGTTTGACCGCCGCCTGGTCGAGCCGGGAAATGTCCAGCAGGTCGGTCAGCAGATCTTCGGCGCCCTCCAGGGCCTGATGGGTACGCTCCACCAGCACCTTTTCCGCTTCTGCCAGTGGCCTTTCGCGCAGGGTCGAAATCAGCAGCCGCGCGGCATTCAGCGGTTGCAGCAGGTCATGGCTGGCGGCAGCGAGGTACTTGTCCTTGCTGCGGTTGGCGGTTTCCGCGGCATCGCGGGCATCGCGCAGGGCGCGGGCGATCTGTTTGCGCTCGGCGATCTGCTGTTGCAGGTTGCGGTTGGCCTCAAGCAGTTCATCGGTGCGGGCGGCCACTCGTTGCTCGAGTTCGTCATTCAGTTGCTGCAGGCGCTGCTGGGCCAGCTTGCGTTCGGTGATGTCGGCGACAAACCCTTCCACCAGCCCTTCCTGCCCGGGCTTGAGCAACAGGTTCATCAGCACATCGAGGTGGCTGCCGTCCTTGCGCCGCAAGCGGGTTTCATAGCCGTGCAGGCTGCGTTCACGGGCGAGGGTCGCGGTTATGGCGTGCAGCTCTTCGGCCCCGCCGACAAACAGGTTGGCGGCAAGGTCCGTCAGCGGAAACAGCAACGCTTGCGGGTTATCGTAACCGAGCATGCGTGCCAACGCCGGGTTGGCGGCACGCATGCCATCTTGCAGGCTGGCCTGGAAAATCCCGTGCACGGCGTTTTCGAACAGCCATTTATAGCGGTTGCGTTCGGCCTCCAGCTCGTCCAGGCGCGCCGCCAGCTCTGGGTAATGGCTCTTGCGCGCCGAGTGGTCGCCCAGCCCCAGCAGCCCGGCCAGCGCCCGTTGCTGCTCGTCAGAGGGCCTCGCCATAAACCACCTCGACATCACGCTGGCTCGACGCACGCGGGTTGGTGAGGATGCACGGGTCATCCATCGCATGTTGCGACAGGAACGGGATATCGGCCGTGCGCACCCCATGCAGGCCCAAGGTTTCGTGGAAGCCAATGGCATGCTTCAGCGCGATCAGGTGCTCGACCAGGCGCGCGCAGATCTGCCGATGGTTGAGGCCGCGGCAGTCGATACCCAGCACTTCGGCAATCACCTTGAAACGCTCCGGCGCCGAGCTGTAGTTGAACGCCACCACGTGCTCCACCAGCACCGCATTGCACAAGCCATGCGGCAGGTCGAGGAACCCGCCCAGGCTGTGCGACATGGCATGGACCGCACCCAGAATCGCATTGGAAAACGCCAGCCCTGCCTGCATGCTGCCCAGCATGATTTTCTCGCGCAGGGCGATATCGGTCGGGTTGGCGATCATTTCCACCAGGTTGCCGTTGATCAGGCGCATGGCCTCCAGCGCATGGGGATCGGTGAGCGGGCCGTGGCCGGTGGAAACGAAGGCTTCGATGGCATGCACCAGCGCATCGATACCGGTGCAGGCCGACAGGAACGGGTCCATGCTCAGGGTGGTTTGCGGGTCGATCAGCGACACATCCGGCACCACCGCCTTGCTGACGATGGAGAACTTCATGCGCTCCTGCTGGTTGGAGATGATCACGAACTGCGACACGTCCGCCGAGGTGCCGGCCGTGGTCGGGATCAGAATCAGCGGCGGGCTGGGCACGCGGATCATGTCCACGCCTTCGAATTCGAGGATGCTGCGCCCGTGGGCCACCACGATACCGATGGCCTTGCCGCAATCCATCGGGCTGCCGCCGCCGACCGCGACGATCACATCACAATGGTTTTGCCGGTAGATCTCGGCACCGAGCATCACCTCTTCGACCCTCGGGTTGGGCGATACGGCGCTGTACAGGCAGTAGTCGATGCCCTGGGCCTGCAGGCTGGCCTCCACGTCGGCCACCCAACCGGCGGCAATCACACCGGGGTCGCTGACCACCAGCACCTTGCGCGCACCGAAGGTCTTGGCGTAATTGGCAACATTGTGCCGGCAGCCGGCACCAAAGATGATCTCGGGCGAAACGAACTTGCGAAGCGGGCTGAAACTCTGGCTCATCGGGAAGCCTGTTCTTATTGTTCTGGAAGGTAACCGCCAGCGTAAAGCATCCCGTAGCGAAAGCAACCAGACCAAAGCGTGACCACGGCTCATTCGATCCAGTACTTGGCACGGGCCACCTCCAGGAACGCCAGGATGTCCTCGTCGAGCCCCGGCACACCGGGAAAACGCTGGGCCAGACGGTCGATGACAGCCGCCACGCTGCGCTGGCCGTCCAGCAATTCGAGCACCCAGCCGGCGCTGGCGTTGAGCTCGATGATGCCCTCGGGGTACAGCAGCACATGGCACGCCTGGTGCGGCTCCCAGCGCAGGCGAAAGCCCTTGCGCAAGGCCAGGGCTTGTTCGCGATCGATCAGGTTCACAACAGGCTTGCTCAGTGAAGACCCGGCCATCGTGGTGATGGCCGGACAGGCATCAACGATTGGCGAAGTACATCGTCACTTCGAAGCCGATGCGCAGGTCGGTAAAGGCGGGTTTAGTCCACATGGGGCATTCCTCTTCTTGGTGCCGGGCGATTCCGGTAGAGGCATTAATGCACGAGGGGCGACGGGGCCGAATGCTACTTTGGGACAGGTTTGCGGGGTGCGTTGGTAGGGGGCAGCGGATCACTGTGGATTTGGCTGTTGCAGTGCCGGCCTCTTCGCGGGCTCGCCCGCTCCCACAGGGACTGCACAAGTTTCAAGACCAGTGCAATACGTGTGGGAGCGGGCGAGCCCGCGAAGGCCGCGACGCGGTTTAGAAGAAGCCCAACGGGCTGATGTCGTAGCTCACCAACAGGTTCTTGGTCTGCTGGTAGTGATCGAGCATCATCTTGTGCGTCTCGCGGCCCACCCCGGACTTCTTGTAGCCACCGAACGCGGCATGCGCCGGGTACAGGTGGTAGCAGTTGGTCCACACGCGCCCGGCCTTGATCCCACGGCCCATGCGATAGGCACGGTTGATGTCACGAGTCCACAGCCCCGCGCCCAGGCCAAACTCGCTGTCGTTGGCAATCGCCAGCGCTTCGGCTTCGTCCTTGAAGGTGGTCACGCCCACCACCGGGCCGAAGATCTCTTCCTGGAACACGCGCATCTTGTTGTTGCCCTTGAGCAGGGTCGGCTGGATGTAGTAACCGCTTGCCAGGTCGCCGTCGAGCCGCTCGGCACCGCCACCGGCGAGCAACTGCGCGCCCTCCTCCCGGGCAATCTGCAGGTAGGAAAGTATCTTGTCGTATTGCTGCTCAGAGGCCTGGGCGCCGACCATGGTCTCGGTGTCCAGCGGGTTGCCACGGGTGATCCTGGCGATCTTCTTCATCACCTCGGCCATGAACGGCTCGTAGATCGACTCCTGGATCAGCGCCCGCGACGGGCAGGTGCACACTTCGCCCTGGTTGAAGAACGCCAGCACCAGGCCTTCGGCTGCCTTTTCGATAAACGCTGGCTCGGCCTGCATGATGTCTTCGAAGAAGATGTTCGGCGACTTGCCGCCCAGTTCGACGGTGGACGGGATGATGTTCTCGGCCGCGCACTTCATGATGTGCGAGCCCACCGGAGTGGAGCCGGTGAAGGCGATCTTGGCGATGCGCTTGCTGGTGGCCAGGGCTTCGCCAGCTTCGCGGCCAAAGCCCTGGACGATGTTCAGCACCCCTGCCGGCAGCAGGTCGGCGATCAGCTCGGCGAAAATGGTGATCGACAGTGGCGTCTGCTCCGCTGGCTTGAGCACCACGCAGTTGCCGGCGGCCAGTGCCGGGGCGAGTTTCCAGGCGGCCATCAGCAGCGGGAAGTTCCATGGGATGATCTGCCCGACCACGCCCAGCGGCTCGTGGATATGGTAGGCCACGGTGCCTTCGTTGATCTCGGCGGCGCCGCCTTCCTGGGCGCGGATGCAGCCGGCGAAGTAGCGGAAGTGGTCCGCCGCCAGCGGCACGTCGGCGTTGAGGGTTTCGCGCACGGCCTTGCCGTTGTCCCAGCTTTCGGTAATCGCCAGTACTTCAAGATTCTGCTCGATACGGTCGGCGATCTTCAGCAGCGCCAGGGCACGGTCCTGCACCGAGGTCTTGCCCCAGGCCTCGGCAGCGGCATGGGCGGCGTCAAGGGCCTGCTCGATGTCCTCGGCGCCAGAGCGCGGGAACTCGGCAATCGGCTGGCCGTTGACCGGCGAGCTGTTGGTGAAGTACTGGCCGCCCAGCGGCGGCACGAATTCACCGTTGATGAAATTGCCGTAGCGTGGCTTGAAGGACACGATGGCGCCTGGGGTTCCGGGTTGTGCGTAGATCATGCTGAGCCTCTGTGGGTCGATGCCTGTCCGGCGACAGGCGATGAGCCGATGGTAAAAAGCCCCGCCTGCCGGGCGAATGCATCGTTGGCAGCGGGGCTCTCGTCATTTGGTAGTAGGGCCGCTTGCCCCAGGCTCGCTGGCAGCAAGCGGCAGGTGATCGGCTTAGCGGCTGGCGCTTGCCGTTTGCAGTTGCTTGGGCAGCTTGAAGGTCCAGAGCATGCCGCCCTGGTTGAAGTCCTTGACCCGCTTGGCCACTTCGCCGCCCCACAGCGGCACCGCGCCGCCCCAGCCGGAAACCACCGAAACGTACTGTTCGCCGTCCATTTCCCATGTCACTGGCGAGCCGAGCACGCCGGAGCCGGTCTGGAACTCCCAGACCTTGTCACCGGTCTTGGCGTTGAACGCCTGCAGGAAGCCTTCCGGCGTGCCGGTGAACACCAGGTTGCCCTTGGTGGTCAGCACCCCGCCCCACAGCGGTGCGAAGTTCTTGTGGCGCCACACTTCCTTGCCGCTGACCGGGTCGATGGCGCGCAGCACGCCAATGTAGTCTTCGTTGAGCGGCTTGATGGTGAAGCCGGCACCGAGGAACGCCGCGCCTTTCTTGTAGGCGATGCCTTCGTTCCAGATGTCCATGCCCCACTCGTTGGACGGCACGTAGAACAGCCCGGTGTCCTTGTTGTAGGCCATCGGCATCCAGTTCTTGGCACCGAGGAACGCCGGGGCCACGAACACCGAGCTGCCCTTGGCCTCGCTACCCGGTGCACCCGGCCGGCTGGCCTCGTTGTAGATCGGCCGGCCGTCCTTGTCCAGGCCGGTGGCCCAGGTGATCTTGTCGACGAAGGGGAAGCCGCGGATGAACTTGCCGTTGGTGCGGTCCAGCACGTAGAAGAAGCCGTTGCGGTCAGCGGTGGCGGCGGCCTTGACCTCTTTGCCGCCATCCTTGTAGTTGAACGAAATCAGCTCGTTGACGCCGTCGAAGTCCCAGCCGTCATGCGGTGTGCTCTGGAAGTGCCACTTGATGGTGCCATCGTCGGGGTTCAGGGCCAGGCGCGACGAAGAATACAGGTTGTCGCCCGGGCGCAGGTGCGAGTTCCATGGTGCCGGGTTGCCGGTGCCGAACAGTATCAGGTTGGTTTCCGGGTCGTAGTAACCGCCCAGCCAAGGCGCCGCACCACCGGTCTTCCACAGGTCGCCGGGCCAGGTCTTGCCTGCCTCGCCGCCGGAAATGCCATTCTCGATCGCCTTGCCGTCCTTGTACACGTAGCCCATGTGCCCTTCCACGGTCGGGCGCATCCACAGCAGCTCGCCGTTTTCCGGGTTGTAGGCCTGGATCTTGCCCACCACGCCAAACTCGCCGCCGGCAACGCCGGTGATCAGCTTGCCGTTGACGATCATTGGCGCGGCGCTGATGGAGTAGCCTTCCTTGTGGTCGGCCACCTTCTTGCTCCATACCACCTTGCCGGTGTCCTTGTTCAGCGCCACCAGCTTGGCATCGAGGGTGCCGAAGAACACCAGGTTGCCGTACAGCGCCACGCCGCGGTTGATCACGTCGCAGCACGGGCGGATGTCATCGGGCAAGCGCGCATCGTATTGCCACAGCTTCTTGCCGGTACGGGCGTCCACGGCGAACACCCGCGAGTAGGACCCAGTCAGGTACATCACCCCGTCCTTGACCAGCGGCTGGGCCTGCTGACCGCGCTGCTTCTCACCACCGAAGGAAAACGCCCAGACCGGCCGCAGGTCCTTGACGTTGTCGGTATTGAGCAGGTTCAGCGGGCTGTAGCGCTGGCCCTGCACGCCCAGGCCATTGGTCACGATCTGCTGCGGGTTCTTCGGGTCCTGGAGAATTTCTTCATTGCTGACAGTGGCATGGGCTGCACCGGCAAGCAGCATGGCGCTGAGCACCAGGCTCAAGGCGAACACGGGACGACGTGTGGATCGGGTCATGACGGCTACCTTTGGTTTTTTTGTTGTATCCGGGAAAACTTCCCGGTGTGTCGGGAATTCTTGGTCCCGACCTGCTTGCCAACAATTGCCCGCAGTGCGGAGTTTTCTAGTTCCTTGGTATCAGGAACTTGCACGGCCCCCCCTGTGGGAGCGGCCTTGTGTCGCGAAAGGGCTGCAAGGCAGCCCCGGCGATTTCAGCCATCGGCACAAATACTGGGGCCGCGTTACACCCTCCGATTGGGGGCTTGGCGTCCACGCGCCGCAGCTGCTGGCGTTCATAACGCGGATACAGGTGACTGACACTGCGAATCAGCTCGTAACGGGTCAGGCTGATACGGGAAAACCGCTCGGGTATCGGGCTGCGGATCATCTCGGCCATGTCATCGCCACGCGCCGCACCGTCACGCATCAGCCCATCCAGCCAGCCCAGGTAATCACGCATCTGCGCAAACGGCCGGGCATCGCTGGCCAGCGGGCCGTGACCGGGTACAAGTTGCTTCCAGGGCAGCGCTTGCAAGGTGTCCAGGTCCTTCAGCCACACCTCCAGCCCCGGGCTGTTGGGCGTGGTCAGCGCGCGCTGGTAAAACACCAGGTCGCCGGCGAACAGCACGCCGGTGGTTTCATCCAGAATCGCCAGGTCGGCACCGGTATGCCCGCCCAGCGCCAGCAGCCGCAGGCGGTGCCCGCCCACCTCGTGGATACCCGGCTCCAGCACCCGTGTCGGCAGTACCACCTCGGTACCGCGCATCCAGTCGCCGACCAGGCGGTACATGTTCTCGGCCATGGCCTCGCCCTGCTGCTGCAACAGCTCGCCGGTACCGGCCAGGGCACCGATGGGCACATCGGCAAACGCCTGGTTGCCCAGCACATGGTCGGGGTGGTGATGGGTCAGCAGCACTTCGAGCACCGGCTTGTCGGTGGTGGCGGCAATGGCCTGGCGCAAAGCCTCGCCGTAACGTTTCGATGGCCCGCTGTCGATCACCACCACCCCGCTGTCGGTGACGATGAACGCGGTGTTGACGATATTGCCGCCGTTATCCTTGGCGAAATTGTCGGTGCTACCCTCCAGCAGCCAGGTGCCCTCGGCGATCTGCCGGGGCTTGAGCCGATAGTTCAGGTCTGCCCAGGCCGGCAGGCCCAGGCACAGCAGCAACAGCAGAATGCAACGCATGACGGGCGCCTCTGGTCAGGGATGGAGTCGGGTAACGCGTTCAGGGCACTGCCGCCTCGAACTGGTTGCCGCTGTTGTCCTGCAACACCAACCGGGTCGGCCCGGGGCCCTGGATGTCGAAGCCCAGGTTGGGGTTTTCGCTGACCGCCGGGTACAGCTCCAGGCTGGCCAGGCGCTGGCCGTCCGCGCCTTGCAGCTCGGCATGGTTGAGGAAGAATTCGGGAATGCCGCTGACCAGGCCGTTGTCCATCGGGTGGGCCACCTGCAGGCGCAAGCGGCTGCTGTCGCCGCGCGGGTAGCGCCCGCCCAGGACTTCACCGAGGTGCTCCTCCCAGCCGGGCTGGGTGCGTACCACGCTGGGCGCGGTACAACCGCCGCCAGCGGCATCGATCAACGCCGAGCCCACGTGCCACAGGCCGTCGCGCGTCAGCACCGCAGCGCGCAGCGGTGTGGCCTGTTCGATGCGGATGCGGATCGACAACCAGGGCAGCACGCGCTCGCCGGGCTGGAAGTCGACAATGCGCGGCAGCGGGTTGAGTTCGGCCCAGGCAACAATCCGCACCACCTCGCCGCCGAACGCCCGGGCGTCGATCTCCAGCGGCACCTGACGGGCGTCCTCGGCAAAGGGTGGCGCCAGCAGCTTGACCCGGTCGTCGAACACGAATGCGGCCTGGCCCAGCAGCTGCTTGTGATAGAAGTCCCACATCACTGACGGCACCGGGTCCTTGTGGTTACTTGGCTCGCTGGCCAGGGCCTGTGCGGCCCAGGGCATCCAGCAGGCCAGCAGCAAAGTTGCTCGCCAGTTCATCGCCCACCCCCTTTGATCAACGCAAATCTGGCTGACATTGCACGGTCCTTGTGGGAGCGGGTTCACCCGCGAAGAATGCAACGCGGTATATGGCACCGGCTTCGCCGGTGTTCGCGGCGGTTCGACGCCTCGATGAACCCGCTCCCACAGGGACCGCGCCAATGCTACTGATACATTTCCGGGACTTGATAGCGCAGGCCGTAGTGGGCATAAATCGCCTTCATCCGCCCATCGCGAATCAACGCCTCAAGCGCCTCCTCCACCGCATAGGCCAGCTGCCGGTTGCTTTCATGCACCGCCATGCCGATCTCCCAGGCCTGCTTGCCAAGATTCGGGTAGGCGTTTTCCGCCAGGGCCAGTTGCGGGTCGGCAGCCTGGTGCAGTTGCCAGTCGACCTCGCCGCGCATCGCCATCACCGCGTCAACCTGGCCGGCCTGCATGGCACCGAACGCCTGCTGCACATTGGGGTAATGATGGGTCCTGGCGCTGAGCATGCCGTTGAACACGGAAGTCAGGTAGAACGACGGCACGCTGTCCACCTCGACCCCGATCGGGTGCTGCTGGAACACCGCGACACTGGCCACCGAGGCCAGGCGACGGCGGTCGTAGGCGACCTGCCAACGTTCCTCCTGATAGGGGCCGAACATGACCACCTGGGCGTTCTCCAGCTCGCCCACCTCGTTGCGCCGCTGCGCGTAGGCATGGTCGTACGGCACCCGCATCATCAGGTCGGCCAGTTGCTGGTGGCGCAGCGGGCTGCCGCGCCAGATGTAGTCGCGCAGATCGTCGTCGAGCTTTTCCCCTGGTGGCGCCCAGATCAGCTGCAGGCGTACCCCCAAAGCCGTGGCCAGGGCCTGCGCCAATTCCACGTCGACACCGCGCGGCTGGCCGTGGTCTTCGAAACTGTAGGGCGCAAAGTCCTTGTACACCGCCACCTTCAGTTCGCCGGCGGCAATGATCGCGTCGTAGCTGCGCACCTGCGCCTGCGCCGCCGCGCAACACAGCAGCAAGCCACTCAACAGCGCCACCAACAGACGCATGGCCGTCACTCCTCGACGTGCACGCTGTCCAGGTAGGTGCGCACTGCCCACAGGGCCTCCTGGCTCAGGTAATCAGCCATCTTCGGCATGTACACCCGGCCATCGCGCACCGCACCATGGCGTACGCGCTCGACGAACCATTCATCCCCGGCCTCGCCAGCATCGAGCATGCGCAAATCCGGTGCGATACCCCCGGACTTGGCCTCCAGGCCATGGCAGGCGGCGCAGTTCTGGTTGTAGGCCGAGGCGCCGATTTCCACGGCCTTGTCGCGCTCGGGAGAGCTGCGGTACGGGTTGACCGCCGCCCAGCCGTCGCCGTCCAGGCTTACGCCAGCGTCCTTGATCGGGGTCAGGCCCTTGGTTTCCACGGCCTGGGGCACCACATTGCCATGTGCCCAGGCCGTGCCGGTCAGCACCGCACTGGCAAGCAGCCCGGCAGCCAGCAAGACGTTGCGTTTTGTTGTCATTCTTATGCCCTCACGGTTGCACGCAAGGCCTCAACCACAGAGGCCGTGTCGCCATCTTAAAAACAGCCCGCAGGCGGCCGAATGCTGCTTTGGTGGCCGCACCTTACTCCCTTGGTAGTAGGGCTTGTGGCGAAGGGCCAAATGAGGTGCCCTACGGGAACTATTCCCGGCAAGGGCGGGACTTTTTCCGTATCCCGCAACACCCGCCCCGTCCCACCCTGTGCAGGCCAAAACCTCCACTGGGAACTGCAACCATGACAACAAGAACGCTACCCGCCCTTTCCCCTCTGGCCCTGAGCGTGCGGGCCTTGCTGCTGGCCGGTAGCCTGGCCCTGAGCAACGCGGCCATAGCCGCCACCGCCCCAGCTGCACCTGCCGGCAACAACGTCACCTGGGAAGACATCGCCAACGACCACCTGACCACCCAGGACGTGCTGCAGTACGGCATGGGCACCAACGCCCAGCGCTGGAGCCCGCTGGCCCAGGTCAATGACCAGAACGTGTTCAAGCTGACCCCGGCCTGGTCCTATTCCTTCGGCGACGAGAAGCAGCGCGGCCAGGAATCCCAGGCCATCGTCAGTGACGGCGTGGTCTACGTCACCGGCTCCTATTCGCGGGTGTTCGCCCTCGATGCGAAAACCGGCAAGCGCCTGTGGACCTACAACCACCGCCTGCCGGACAACATTCGCCCCTGCTGCGATGTGGTCAACCGCGGCGCGGCGATCTACGGCGACAAGATCTACTTCGGCACCCTCGACGCGCGGGTCATTGCGCTCGACAAGCGCACCGGCAAAGTGGTGTGGAACAAGAAGTTCGGCGACCACGCCGCCGGCTACACCATGACCGGTGCCCCGGTGCTGATCAAGGACAAGACCAGCGGCAAGGTATTGCTGATCCACGGCAGCTCCGGCGATGAGTTCGGTGTGGTCGGCCAACTGTTCGCCCGCGACCCGGACACCGGCGAAGAGGTGTGGATGCGGCCCTTCGTCGAGGGCCACATGGGCCGCCTGAACGGCAAGGACAGCACGCCGACCGGTGACGTCAAGGCACCGTCCTGGCCGGACGACCCCAGCACCGAAACCGGCAAGGTCGAAGCCTGGAGCCACGGCGGCGGCGCGCCTTGGCAAAGCGCCAGCTTCGACCCCGAGACCAACACCATCATTGTCGGCGCAGGCAACCCCGGCCCCTGGAACACCTGGGCGCGCACCTCGAAGGACGGCAACCCGCATGACTACGACAGCCTGTATACCTCAGGGCAGGTCGGCGTCGACCCGAGCACCGGTGAAGTGAAGTGGTTCTACCAGCACACACCCAACGATGCCTGGGATTTCTCCGGCAACAACGAGCTGGTGCTGTTCGACTACAAGGACAAGGAAGGCAAGCTGGTCAAGGCCACCGGCCACGCCGACCGCAACGGTTTCTTCTATGTGGTGGACCGCAGCAACGGCAAACTGCAGAACGCGTTCCCCTTCGTCGACAACATCACCTGGGCCAGCCACATCGACCTCAAGACCGGGCGCCCGGTGGAAAACCCCGGCCAACGCCCGCCCAAGCCGCTGCCAGGTGAAACCAAGGGCAAGCCGGTTGAAGTCTCGCCACCGTTCCTGGGTGGCAAGAACTGGAACCCCATGGCCTACAGCCAGGACACCGGCCTGTTCTACATCCCCGGCAACCAGTGGAAGGAGGAGTACTGGACCGAGGAAGTGAACTACAAGAAGGGCTCGGCCTACCTGGGCATGGGCTTCCGTATCAAACGCATGTACGACGACCATGTCGGCACCCTGCGCGCCATGGACCCGAGCACCGGCAAGCTGGTGTGGGAGCACAAGGAACACCTGCCGCTGTGGGCCGGCGTGCTGGCGACCAAGGGCAACCTGGTGTTCACCGGCACCGGCGATGGCTTCTTCAAGGCCTTCGACGCCAAAACGGGCAAGGAACTGTGGAAGTTCCAGACCGGCAGCGGCATCGTCTCGCCGCCAATCACCTGGGAACAGGACGGCGAGCAGTACATCGGCGTGACCGTGGGCTACGGCGGCGCGGTACCGCTGTGGGGCGGCGACATGGCCGAGCTGACCAAACCGGTAGCCCAGGGCGGTTCGTTCTGGGTGTTCAAGATCCCCAGCTGGGACAACAAGACTGCACAGCGGTGACTGCCTGAGTTGATGCATCACTGGGGCTGCGTTGCAGCCCCAGGACGCACACCCGACTTCACATCGAGAGCCTTCGCCATGAACTACCTGCCATTTGCCTTGCTGATCGTGCTGTCCCCTGCCGTTGCCAAGAATGCCGACGACGCTGGCAACGATCCCCCCCTGGCCATCAACGGCTGCGTGATTGCCGAAGCCAGCCAGTGCCCGGGGGCCGACCTGCGTGGCGCCAACCTGGCCAACCAGGACCTGCGCAAGATGAACCTGGCCGGCGCCGACCTGCGCGGTGCCGACCTGCGCCATGCCCGGCTGGACCTGGCCAACCTGGAAAAGGCCAGCCTGCAAGGCGCCAACCTGACCCGCGCCAGCCTGCAGCAGAGCAACCTGCGCCTGGCCGACCTGAGCCATGGCCGGCTCGTGGCCATTCAGGGCTGGGGCCTGTTTGCCCAGGGTGCGCAATTTGCCAATGCCGACCTCAGCGCGGCCTACCTGCAGTTCGCCAGGTTGTCAGGGGCGAAGATGCACCAGGCCAACCTGCGGGCGGCGGACCTGGAAATGGCCTGGCTGAGCAAGGCTGACCTGCAAGATGCCGACCTCGGCGATGCCAATCTGCAGGAGGCCAAGTTTGGCCAGAGCAACCTGGCCCGCGCCGACTTGCGCGGGGCGCGCCAGCATTATGGGAATTTTCAGGAGGCCAACATGGAGGGGTGCAAGGGGTGCCCCGAGACCTGGGACAATTGAGCAACGCGTGCTTGGGCACATTTTTCCCCTGTGGGAGCGGGTTCACCCGCGAACACCGGCAAAGCCGGTGCCATATACCGAGTCGCCTCATTCGCGGGTGAACCCGCTCCCACATAGTCCCTGCTAAATCCATCAGTCACATGATGGTCTTCGAAGAAAGAAACTTCACCCCGCCACCCGCACCACCCCCAGATCAATCCCCAGATGCACCAGCTCGGCATGTGAAGTGACCTGCAACTTGCTCTTGAGCAAGGTCAGGTGGTTGGACACGGTCTTGGCGCTGATGCACAGCTGCTCGGCAATCCCCCGCACCGGTGTGCCCTTGGCCAGCATCACGAAAATCTCAAGCTCACGCTGGGTCATGCGTTGCAGGCGCGGGTCGCTGGCATTCTGCTGTGAGGTGCAGGCCAGCTGGGTGGCCAGGGGCTGTTCGATATAGGCATGCCCGGCCAACACGCGCTGCACCGCCTCGATCAGCACCTCGGGCGCCGAGTTCTTGGTCAGGTAGCCCGAGGCCCCGGCATCCAGCGCCTGGCGCACCAACGGCAGTTCGTCATGCATGCTGAAGAACAGCACCCGCAATTGCGGCAGGCGCTGGCGCAGGCGCCGGGTGGTTTCCAGGCCGCTGATACCTGGCAGGCCGAAGTCCATGATCACCAGGTTGGGCACTTGCTCCTGAACCCGGGCCAGCGCCTCTTCGCCACTGGCAGCCTCACGCACCTGTACTGTCGGCAGCACTGCCCGCAGCAGGCTGGCATAGCCCTGGCGGACCACGGCGTGGTCATCGACCAACACGATATTCATCACACCTCCATGGGAATATTCAAGTCCAGCGCCCAGCCGGCACCCGGGCGGCTGAGGATGCGCAGTTCACCGCCCAGGCTACGGGCACGCTCGGCCATCGAGTGCAGGCCTACCCCAGGGCGCTGGGGCTGGCTGGCACCGCAGCCGTTGTCACGAACCAGCAGGCGCAAGCCCTTGGCGCTGCGTTGCAGGCGTACCCGCACCTGGCTGGCGCCAGCGTGCCGGGCGACGTTGGTCAATGCCTCTTGCAGCAAGCGATACAAATGCGTCCGGCTTGCCCCGGGCAGCGCCGGCAGCTGCTCGCCGACCCGCAGGCGACAATCGATACCCTGACTGGCCTGCCATTGGCTCACCAGCAGGCCGAAAGCTTCGGCCAGCGGCATGTGCTGCAACGCCAGCGGGTACAGGTCATGTACCAGGGCGCGGAAACCTTGCTGCAGGCGTTCGCAATCGAGCTCCAGGGTGCGTGTCGTCTGCGCCACCACGTTTGGCTGGTCGGCGAACATGCGCAGCAGGCAGAGCTGGGCGCGAATTCCCGCCAGGTATTGCCCAAGGTCGTCGTGCAGGGTCTGCGCCAGCTGGGTGCGCTCTCGCTCCTGCACCGCCAGCAGGGCTTGGGTGAGTTGAGTATTGTCGGCCCGGGCCTGCTGCAGAGACGCGGTCATGCGGTTGAAGTGCTCGGCCAGCTGGCGCGCCTCCGGCAGGCCGGCCTCGCGCAGGCGCGCGGTCAATTGCCCCCCCGAGACCTGGCGCAAGGCCTGCAGCAAATCGTCCAGCAAGCCCATGCCCCGCCGCACCGCCCAGCGGATGGTCAACAAGCTCAGCAACAACGCCAGGCCGCACAAGACCAACAGCTGCTGCAGGGAGTCACGGACCTCGTCGATCTCATCGCGCGCATCCACGGCAATCATTACCCGGCGCCCGTCACCCAGCTCCAGCAGCCGACTGCTGCCGTGGCGCTGGCCAAGCAGTTGGCGGCCCAGCCAGGCATCCAGGCCGGTCTCTTGCGGCAGCTGCGCGGCTTCGCCCGCCGCCAGCCAGTGCACCCGCACATGGCGCAGGCTTTGCGTGAGCCGGGGTTGCAGGCTCTGTGGGGCACGTTCGGCGGTGTCGCCAAGGTAGGCCACCACGGCTTCTGCAGATTGCAACTCTCGCTCCACATCGGCTACTGCCTGGTGCAATAGCACGCCGGCACAGGCCAGCGTCACCATCGCAAAGCAGCACGTGACCCACAGGTTGATGCGCCACAGGGCCGACAGGTTGACAAGGCACATGGGCAGTTCTCCTCTGGGGGGCTGCGGCTCATCGTAAAACCCGGGCACAGGTGGTGAATTACTACCTTGGTACCGGGCGAGCGCTACTTTCTGCATATTTCCCCCTCTCGGCGGGCTTCCTATGCTGGCGCCATCTGCCGTGGAGTTGCCTTATGCGCCAGCCTGCCCACCTTGCCCTGACCTGCCTGCTGGCCCTGGCCGCGACGCTTTCTGCGAGCCCGTCATCCGCCGCGCAGGCCCAGGGCGCGGAACCGTTGCAGGTGCGCATCGGCTACCTCGGCTATCGCCCCGATCCCGGCCCGCTGCTGTCCAACATCATTCCCGAGCCCACCGATGCCGGGCTGCAGGGCGCCGAACTGGCGATTGTCGACAGCAACAGCAGCGGGCGCTTTCTCAAGCAGGAGTTCCACCTGGCCAACGCCAGCCTCGACAGCCCCGAAGCCCTGCTGCAAGCCGCCAAGGCCCAGCATGATCAGGGCCTGCGGCTGTTCGTGGTAAATGCCCCCGCCGGCAGCCTGCGCGCGCTGTCTGCCGCCCTGCCAGACAGCCTGCTGTTCAACGCCGGCAGCCCGGACGACAGCCTGCGCAGCAGCCAGTGCCTGGGTAATGTGCTGCACAGCCTGCCCAGCCGCGCCATGCTGGCCGATGCCCTGGCGCAGTTCCTGGTGCTGCGCAAATGGCAGCGGGCGCTGTTGATCGTCGGCCAGACCGACGACGACCGGGCCTATGCGGCGGCCCTGCGCCGCGCCATGAAGCGCTTCGGCGTGCAGCTGGTCGCGGAAAAAGCCTGGACATTCGACAACGACCAGCGCCGCAGCGCCCAGGCCGACATGCCGCTGTTCACCCAAACCGCCGAGTACGACGTGGTGCTGGTGGCCGACGAGCGCGGCGACTTCGGCGAGTACCTGCCCTACCAGACCTGGTACCCGCGCCCGGTGGCCGGTACCCAGGGCCTGACCCCCACCGGCTGGCACAAGACCGTGGAAACCTTCGGCGCGGCGCAGCTGCAAAAGCGCTTCGAAGCCCAGGCCGGGCGCTGGATGAACGACCGCGACTTCGCCGCCTGGATGGCCGTGCGCAGCGTTGCCAGCGCGGTGAGCAAACTTCGCCAGGCCGAGCCCCGCGCCCTGCAACAACTGCTGCTCAGCGACCAGTTGCCGCTGGACGGTTTCAAAGGCCGCAAGCTCAGCTACCGCCCATGGAACGGCGAGCTGCGCCAGCCAATCCCACTGGTGCAGCCGCGGGCCCTGGTCAGCACCTCGCCGCAAGAGGGCTTCCTGCACCCGTTCAACGAAATGGACAGCCTGGGCTACGACAAGCCCGAAGTGACCTGCGGCTACCCCTGACCCGATAACCACAACAAAAAAGGATTTCGCCATGCGTCGCTCCCCTTTTCACCGCGCGCTGCTCTACCCCAGCCTGCTGTCGGGCGCCCTGGCGCTTGCTTGCGGGCACGCCATGGCAGCCACCGCCTGGGTGTCGAACGAGAAGGACAACAGCCTCAGCCTGATCGACATGCAGACCCTGCAAGTCACCGAGACCCTGCCGGTGGGCCAGCGCCCGCGCGGCCTGCTGCTGTCCCACGACAACACGCTGCTGTACATCTGCGCCAGCGATTCGGACCGGGTGCAGGTGATGGACGTGGCCACCCGCAAGATCATCAAGGAGCTGCCCTCCGGCAAGGACCCCGAGCAATTCGCCCTGCACCCCAACGACCGCTGGCTGTACGTGTCCAACGAGGACGACGCGCTGGTGACGGTGATCGATACCCAGACCGACAAGGTGCTCGGGCAGATCGACGTCGGCATCGAGCCTGAAGGCATGGCGGTAAGCCCGGATGGCAAGTGGGCGGTGAACACCAGCGAAACCACCAACATGCTGCACTGGATCGACACCAGCACCCAGACCTTGGCAGAGAGCACCGCGGTGGACCAGCGGCCGCGCTTCGTCGAGTTCAGCCAGGACGGTTCGCGGTTGTGGGCTTCGGCGGAAATCGGCGGCACGGTAACCATCCTCGACGTGGCCAGCCGCCAGGTACTGAAAACCCTGAACTTCCAGATCAAGGGCGTGCACCCGGACAAGGTCCAGCCGGTAGGCATCAAGCTCAGCGCCGATGGCAAGTACGCGTTCGTCGCCCTGGGCCCGGCCAACCATGTGGCGGTGGTCGATGCCAAGACTTATGAAGTACTCGACTACCTGCTGGTGGGCCGGCGCGTCTGGCAACTGGCGTTCACCCCGGACCAGAGCCAGTTGCTGGCCACCAATGGGGTCAGCGGCGACGTTTCGGTGATCGATGCAAAAGACCTCAAGGTGCTCAAGTCGGTGAAGGTCGGCCGCTACCCCTGGGGCGTGGTGGTGACGCCATGAATACCCTCGAAGTCAGTGACGTGAGCTTTTCCTATGGCCAGCGCGAGGCGCTCAGGCAGGTCGGTTTCAGCCTGGCGCCCGGGCGCTTCGCCGCCTTGCTGGGCCCCAACGGTGCCGGCAAGTCGACCTTGATCGCCCTGCTTACCCGGCTGTACGACCTGCAGCACGGCGACATCCGCGTGTGCGGTTGCTCGCTGCGCAACGCCACACACCCGGCCTTGCGCCAGCTGGGCGTGGTGTTCCAGCAAAGCACCCTGGACCTGGACCTGAGCGTGGAGCAGAACCTGCGCTACCACGCCTCGCTGCATGGCCTGTCGCGGCGCCAGGGCAGTATTCGGGTAGATGCCGAGTTGGCCCGCCAGGGCCTCGAAGAACGGCGCCGTGAACCCGTCCGCGCGCTGAACACCGGCCATCGGCGCCGAGTGGAGATTGCCCGCGCGCTGCTGCATGAACCGCGTTTGCTGTTGCTCGACGAAGCCAGCGTCGGCCTTGACCCGGCCAGCCGCCTGGCGCTCAACCAGCACCTGCGGCTGCTGTGCCGCGAGCAGCACCTGAGTGTGCTGTGGACCACCCATCTGCTGGACGAAGTGCAGCCCAGCGATGACCTGCTGATCCTGCATCAAGGGCGCCTGGTGGCCAGCGGCACGGCCGACGCCCTGAGCCTGGAGCACGGCGGTAACCTCGACCATGCCTTTGCCCGCCTGACCCGCGCCCCCACAGGAGCCAATGCCCGATGAACGCTTACTGGCAGTGCTTCAACGGCATTCTCCTGCGCGAATGCCTGCGTTTCGTCCTGCAACGCACCCGTTTTCTCAGCGCCCTGGTGCGCCCGCTGCTGTGGCTTCTGGTGTTCGCCGCCGGCTTTCGTGCGGCCCTGGGCATTGCGATCATCGAGCCCTACGACACCTACATCCCCTACGAGGTGTACATCATTCCCGGCCTTGCCTGCATGATCCTGCTGTTCAACGGCATGCAGGGCTCGCTGTCGATGGTCTATGACCGGGAGATGGGCAGCATGCGGGTGCTGTTGACCAGCCCATTGCCGCGGCCATTCCTGCTCGGCAGCAAGCTGCTGGCGACCTCGTTGATTTCCTTGCTGCAGGTATACGCCTTCCTTGCCATCGCCTGGCTGTATGGCGTGCAGCCGCCGGCTGCGGGCCTGTTGCTGGCGCTGCCGGCGTTGTTGCTGGTGGCGCTGATGCTCAGCGCCCTGGGGCTGTTGCTGTCGAATGCGATTCGCCAGCTGGAGAACTTTGCCGGGGTGATGAACTTCGTGATCTTCCCGCTGTTCTTCCTGTCCTCGGCGCTATACCCGTTGTGGAAGATGCGCGAGGCCAGCCAGTGGCTGTACTGGTTGTGCGCCATTAACCCGTTCACCCATGCCGTGGAGCTGGTGCGCTTTGCCTTGTATGAGCGCTTCAACCTTCTGGCGCTGGCGGTATGCCTGGGGCTGACCGTGCTGTTCACCCTGCTGGCGATCCTCACCTTCAACCCCCAGCATGCCGCGCTGCGCAAGCCGCGCTGACTGATGTGAACAAGGTCCGTGTGGGAGCGGGTTCACCCGCGAAGGAGGCGACGCGGTGCATGGCACCGGCTACGCCGGTGTTCGCGGGTGAACCCGCTCCCACAGGGATCGCGCACGCAGTCAGATGAGCAGAATCAGGCCAGAGGCGCCGTCCAGCCGTCTACTACTTTAGTACTGCCTTTGCTGTCTGATCGTCGCATTCACAATGCACCGCCACTGGCATGTAATGGGCCTATAACAAAAAGGACAAACCCCATGCCACGTGCCCTGCCCCGGCTGCCATGCCCATTGCTGGCAGCGCTTTCCCTGAGCCTGTCGCTGGGCATCGCCCAGGCCGACACCACGCCGCTGTTCTCCGCCGAGGGCTATCGCACCACCCTCTACCGCAGCCCGACCCCACAACAGGTCGCGGGCGGCCAGGTCATCGATACCGCCGAGCTGCAAGGCCTGCTGGGGCACACCCCCAAGCCGGTGCTGATCGACGTCTACCGCCGCCAGTGGCTGCAAGGCCGCTTCATCGAAGATGAACCCCACGCCAACATCCCCGGCAGCCGCTGGCTGGCCAACACCGGCGACGGCGAGCTGAGCCCGGCGTGGCACGATTACTTCGTGCGCAACCTGCAACAAGCCACCGCCGGGCGCATGGGGCAACCGCTGGTCTTTTACTGCCGCTCCGATTGCTGGTTAAGCTGGAACGCGGTAAAACGCGCCAAAGCCCTGGGCTATAAGAATCTGTATTGGTATCGCGATGGCCTGGACGCCTGGCAGCAGGCCAACCTGCCGCTGCAGCCGGCGCAGCCAGAACCCTTCCCCTGAATTCATCGCCTGCGAACGCGTGCCCGCTACATCCAATAAAAACGAGGTGAAAAGGCCATGTACAAAATTCTGATTGCCGACGATCACCCCCTGTTTCGCGAAGCCATCCACAACGTTATCAGCGATGGCTTCCAGGGCAGCGAAGTCATGGAAACTGCCGACCTGGACAGCGCCCTGGCGCTGACCCATGAGCATGACGACCTCGACCTGATCCTGCTCGACCTGAACATGCCTGGCATGCATGGCCTCAATGGCCTGATCACCCTGCGCAACGAGGCACCGACCACGCCAGTGGTGATCGTCTCGGCCGAGCAGGAAAAGCAGATCGTGCTGCAGGCCATCACTTATGGCGCGGTGGGCTTCATCACCAAGTCCTCGCCACGCTCGCAGATGATCGAAGCGATCGAGCAGATCCTCAACGGCAATGTCTACCTGCCGCCCGACATCATCCGTGCCCAGAAAAGCAGCACCAGCCGGCGCCTGAACGATGCCCCGAGCTTCCCGCCGGAAATGCTCCAGGCCCTGACCCGCAAGCAGCTGCTGGTACTCGAGCGCATGACCAAGGGCGAGTCGAACAAGCAGATCGCCTACACCCTGGATATCGCCGAAACCACGGTCAAGGCCCACGTTTCGGCGATCCTGCGCAAACTCAACGTGCACAACCGGGTGCAGGCCATCCTCAGTGCCGGTGATATCGATTTCGGTGATTACCTGCGGCGTTGACCTGTTCCGGCCTCTTCGCGGGCTTGCCCGCGAAGAGGCCGGCGGCTAGGCCACACTGCTGCCCAGCAAATGGCTCATCGCCGCCTTCAGCTTCATCGGCCGCACCGGCTTGTGCATCAGGGTGTGGCCCAGCTGGCGAATCTGTTGCTTGAGCTCGTTGCTGTAGTTGGCGGTGATCATCATCGCCGGCAAGGGCTGAGTGCGACGGGCATTGATCCGCGCCACGGCGTCAACGCCATTGCAGTCATTGTCCAGGTGGTAGTCGGCGATCAGCAGGTCAGCCTCGGCATGGTAGTTGTCCACCTGGCGCGCCAGATCCTCCTCCGACAGCGCGGTGACCACCCGGCAACCCCACCCCTCCAGCAGAGTGCGCATGCCGGCGCAAATCGCCGCATCGTTATCCAGCACCCACACCCGCGCCCCGCGCAGGCGCTCGAGCATCGGCTCGCTGATCGCCAGGCTCGGCTGGGCCTTGGGCGCGGTGGCGCTCAGCGGCACTTCGACCGCAAATACCGAGCCTTTGCCAAGCCATGAACGCACCCGGATCCGGTGGCCGAGGATGCCGGCGATCTTTTCCACGATTGCCAGGCCCAGGCCCAACCCACGGTCCTGGTCCGGGCGCTGCACATCGCCGCGCCTGAACTCCTGGAACATTTCGTCCAGGTGCTCTTCGGCGATACCGATCCCGCTGTCCCACACTTCGATCCGCAGGCCACCACGCTGGCGCCGGCAACCCAGCACCACGCGGCCGCTGCGAGTGTAGCGAATGGCATTGCTGAGCAGGTTGCGCAGGATCCGCGCCAACAGCTGGATGTCACTGCGCACCACGGCGGAACAGCCCACGAAATGCAATTCAAGCCCTTCGCTGCGCGCCACCTGGGCGTATTCGGCAGCGAGGTTGTCCATCAGCTCGCGCAAGGCGAACGGGGCGACATCGGCCTTGATCACACCGGCATCGAGTTTGGATATGTCGACCAGGGTACCTAGCAGGTTCTCCACATCCTCCAGCGAGTTGCTGACATTACGCACCAAATGAGCACTGTTCTGCGGCTCGCGGTGCTCCAGCAAGGCACTGGTGAACAGCCGCGCCGCGTTCAGCGGTTGCAGCAGGTCATGGCTGACAGCGGCAAGGAACTTGGTTTTCGACAGGTTGGCTTGCTCGGCCTCGCGCTTGGCCTCGCGCAAGCGCGATTCCACCCGGCTGCGCTCCTCGATTTCGCGCAGCAGCTGCTCGTTTAGGCTGGTCAGCTCGGCGGTGCGCTCGCGCACCCGTTGCTCCAGGTGCTGATAGGCCTGGTGCAGCGCCTGTGCGGTATTGCGCCGCTCGGTGATATCGCGGATCAACACGAAGATGCCCACCACTTCACCATTGGCCAAGCGGTTCGGCACGTAGGAGCGCAGCATGTAGCGTTCCTGGCCGTTGATGTTGGTTTCGGCAAACTCGAAGGTTACGCTCTCACCCGCCAAGGCCCGCGCCACGTAGGCCTCCAGGCGCTGGTAATGCTGCTCGCTGTGGGCCTCGCGCAGGCTCTGGCCCAGCATCACCCCGCGAGGCCAGCAGTACCACTCTTCGTAGACCTTGTTGGTGAATTCGTAGACCAGGTCGGCATTCAGGTAGGCGATCAGCGCCGGCACATGGTCGGTGATCAGGCGAATCTGGTGCTGGTGGGCAGTCTCGGCCCGCTGCCGGGCCTCGCTGAGCAGGTGGTTGACGGCCTTGAGCTCGGCCATGGCCTGGTTCAGCGCTTCGGTACGCTCGCGCACCTGCTCGGCCAGCACCACCGAATGCTGGAACGCGGCATAAGGGTCGTTGCCCCGCGTTACGCCAGACTCGATACGCTCGATCAACGCGCCGTTGATACGCTGCAGCTTGTGGTTCTGATGCTGCAGCCGGGCGACCTCGGCCTGCAGTTCAGCGGCCGACAGGAGGCCGGTTGCGGGCAATGGCGACCCCGGTGAAGGTCTGGTTGATGTGCATGCCATTGAACTGTTCTCCGTAGGTGTTGAAGCCAATCACCCGCTGCTCGCGCAGGAACGCGCCGATCGGTTCCAGGCCTTGCCGGGCTTCCAGCTCCAGCCGCCGCAGGAAGCAATCGCAACCGATGGTCAGCAGCAGCGGGCCGAGGCGCTGCTGCAAGCCGTCGAACAACTGGTGCAGGTTCGGCAACAGCGGGCCCGGGGTCATGGCGGTGAGCACGATGCCGTTTTCCACCGCGCAGTAGAAGCTCAGGCTAAGGTCCGGGTGCACTTGCTGGATCGCCCGCACGTAATACTGGTCGTGGATGCGCACGGCCAGTGGATGGGCGGCGAATACCCGATGATCGAGCTCGGCCACCGGCACGCCGATGTGCCGGGCGTATTCCTCGGCAGCAGGCTCGGCATTCAGCTCGAAGACCCGGCGCTGGGCACTGTCGGCGCCGGTGACCACCAGCTTTTCCTGGCGCGGCAGGATGTGGTGGGTGGTGAACACTTCGAAGTCGAGCCAGGTATTGACCAGCACCACTACCGCCGCGCCATGGTGGAACGCGCCGCCGAAATACACGTGGGTGCGGGTCAGGTAGTTGTCGTCGCCGGCCGAACCACCAAAATGCGGGATGTCGCCCAGGGCCGCACCGAGGGCGGCGAGCACCATCTCCTCGCGGCTGGACAAACCGTCGAGCAGGGTCAGGGCAAAGCTGCGGCCCTTGATCGGCGCCAGGGCATTGCTGCGGCAAGTGCCGACCAGGCGCTCGACCATCTGCTGGGCGTCGATCAGGCTGAAACACTCCATTTCATCGATCAGCTCGGTGGCGATGGAAAAGTGCCGATGATCGAACCCGACCGCCGTTATGCAATTGCGGCCGTAGCCCAGCGGGGTGATTTCCCCGGCGCTGGTGCAACCGACCAGGCGGATGCCACCAAAACCCTGCTCCAGCGCTTCGCCCAAGGCCTGCAGGTCGTATTCGGCGGAGCAGAAGAACAGCACGAAGCCCAGATGCGGGTGCAGCAACTGCGCCGCCAGCTCCTGGGCTGCCTGCCGGGCATCGGTTGCCTGCGACATGGCGCTGACCACACCGTCGTTGTGAGCCTGCTGCATGGTCGTCTCCGGCGCGGGTGGCTGAGGGTTCAGTGTACGAAGGTGGGTACCGGGGACGAATGCTACTTGGGTAGCGGGTGGGCGGTTCCATGGGCGTAAATGCAGGGAACCAACCTCAGGCCAGCCGCTCCCACAGGGGCCTCAGCCACGGTGCGATGCGCACACCGTGGCTGGAGGCAAGGTCATTACCAGGTCAACACCGCCCCCACCGCAAAGGTATCGGTGTCTTCGTTCTGGTCACTGGTTTCATGCCCGTCGATGGAGAACTGGTTGTACTCGGCAACCAGCTTGAGGTTGTCGTTGACATCATGGAACAGCGCCACGCCACGGGTTTCATAATCCGCACCACTGCCCACCGCGCCGTTGCCGTCGTCCTTGGTCTTGCCATAGGACAGCGCCACGCGGTTCTTGCCGACCTTGTAGGAGCCCTGTAGCAGGTAGCCATCGCTGTCGACATTGCGCAAGGTCGGTTCACCAGCGTTGTTGGTGAAGAACGGGTTGATGCCCTTGGCCTGGAACCCCGAGCCGGTCAGCGACAGCCCGCCCATCTTCGCCTGTACACCGTAGCCGACACCTTTGGAGGTGACCGACTGCACCGCCGGGTCGGTGTTGTCGGAGGTCTGGTAGCTGCCGTTGACCCAGCTGTAGATCTGCGCCCCGCCCAGGTCGAACTGGTAGGTGATCTCGCTTTCGGTACGCGGGTTCTCCTGGTAGGCCTTGCCGGTCGGGCTGCTGTCGTTGGTGTCCACCGGGTCCATGATGCCCACCGCCACCCGCAGGCCGTCCATCACCGGCGTGCGGTAGGTGATCTGCGACGTAGGGAACGGGTATGGGTAGCCACTGCCGATATTGCCGAACGATACACCGCCACCGTCCACCAGCCCGAGGGTGTCACTGACCTGGCCGTAGCCGGCCAGCAGTTCGTCGAGCAGGATGTTGGAACGGGCGAACAGCCCGAAGTCCTTGCCGATCAGTACCTCGCCCCACTCGGGGTTGGCCACGGTACCGTAGAACTGGCGCACGTCGATGGCGGTGTCGGTGCCGTTGGTTTCGCTGTCGTTGATGGTGACCCAGAACGAGGCGCGTGCGCCGAGCTTCAGGTCGTCCACCTGCTTGCCCATGTTGAAACCCAGGTAGTTGGGCAGAAAGCCCATCTTCACCCGCGACTGGCGGCGGTCGAATTGCTCGCCTTCGCGATCAACATCGCTGTTCACGTAAAAGGCGTTGATGTAGCCATCGGTGGAGAAAGTCGTCTGGTCCTTGTCGTACAGCATGATCTCGGCCTGGGCGACGCTGCTCAGGCAGAAGGTCGACAGGCTGACGGCAGCAGCCGCAAGCAAACGTGGGGATAGATTCTTATTGTTGTACATGGCGCGCTCCGAAACGGGGACGGGATGTCGGAGGCGATTATCAGAAGCGGGCAAACAGCCAGAAACGCTGCCTTGGAGGGGGCTGCCAGGTGCTTTGGGCCGGCGCGCAGGGCGTGATGATTCCGGCCCAGGACCGGATTACGCCCAGAGGCAAGACTTCTGGTGTAACCCTTAGTAGGCGTCGGGTCTACTACCGCCCTTCAGCTGAACACCCAGAGCACGCGGGTGGGCTTGTCAGTGAGGTTGGCGTAACGAAAACTGGCGTGGGGTTGCAGCTGAAAACTGTCACTGGCGCGCAGCGTTACCGGCTCGCCGCCATCCAGCCAGACGGTCAGTTCGCCTTCGAGCACGAAGCAGCCCTGCTCCGAGCTGTCGTCCAGGTACTCCTCGCCACTGCTGGCCCCCGGCTCCAGATGGCTGTCGAGCATGGAGAACGCGCCCGTTATCGTCGGGGATGCCAGCACATCGGTGATGCCACCGGCCAGGTGAAGGGTACGACGCTCGTGCGGGCGGGTGACCCAGTCGAGCTCGCGGGGCTTGTCCAGCTTGTAGAAATAGGCGGTGGAGACGCCGAGCTCTTCGCTGATGGCCGTGAGATCGGCCACGGTCGGGCGCGACACGCCTCGTTCGACCTGGGACAGAAAGCCCACCGAACGGCCGATGCGCTGGGCCAGTTCGCCCAGTGTCAGGCCCTTGAACTTGCGCAGGTCGCGAATCAGTACGGCCAGGCCTTCGATTTCTTCGTGCACTTTCATGGTTGAATCGCGACTTTCGGATAGGAAAATTAGTGCGCTGAAAAGTACATGATTCATCTCGCAAAGCAAAATACTTCGCGGCATTGCACGAGCCGGCGAAGATATGCCTGGCCAGTTGACGCGAGCCCTTGTAGGAGCGGCCTTGTGTCGCGATGGGCTGCAAAGCAGCCCCAGGGTTTCAGTGCAGATGCACAAATTGCCGGGGCTGCTTTGCAGCCCATCGCGACACAAGGCCGCTCCTACACCTGACCGCGCAACCGGTCAGGTGGGGGCAACTGTCTCGCCCAGACGCTCAACGAACAGCCTCGTACGTCAGGTCCAGGCACTTGCGGGCTTTTTCCACCAGTTCGTCGATCTCCTCGATGCTGATCACCAGCGGCGGCGCGATGATCATGGTGTCGCCCACGGCACGCATGATCAGGCCGTTGTCGAAGCAGTGCTGGCGGCAGATCATGCCGACACCTTTGCCTTCGTAGCGGGCGCGGGTGGCCTTGTCCTTCACCAACTCGATCGCGCCGAGCATGCCCAGGCCGCGTACCTCGCCCACCAGCGGGTGGTCGGCCAGCTCGCGCAGGCGTTGTTGCAGGTAAGGGGCGGTCTTGTCGTGCACCTGCTCGATGATCTGTTCGTCACGCAGGATCCGCAGGTTCTCCAGGCCCACCGCAGCCGCTACCGGGTGGCCGGAATAGGTGAACCCGTGGTTGAAATCACCGCCTTCGCTGATGACTCTGGCCACTTCGTCACGCACGATCACGCCGCCCATGGGGATATAGCCAGAGGTAAGGCCTTTGGCGATGGTCATCAGGTCGGGCTTGAGGTCGTAGTAATCGCTACCGAACCACTCGCCTGTACGGCCGAAGCCGCAGATCACTTCGTCAGCGACAAAGAGGATGTCGTACCTGGCCAGGATCTCCTTGACCTTCGGCCAGTAGGTCTGCGGTGGAATGATCACCCCGCCAGCGCCCTGGATCGGTTCGGCGATGAAGGCGGCAACGTTGTCCACGCCAACTTCGAGGATCTTCTTCTCCAGCTGTTCGGCCGCCCACACACCGAAGTCGGCCTCGGTCATGTCGCCGCCTTCGCCATACCAGTACGGCTGCGGGATGTGCACGATATCCGGGATCAGCCCGCCCTGCTGGTGCATGCCGCTCATGCCGCCCAGGCCCGCGCCGGCCACGGTGGAGCCGTGGTAGCCGTTGATGCGGCCGATGATGACCTTCTTGTTCTTCTGGCCCTTGAGCGCCCAGTAATGGCGGACCATGCGCAGCACGGTGTCGTTGCCTTCGGATCCGGAGCCAGTGAAGAACACATGGTTCATGCCTTGCGGGGCCACATCGGCGATCGCCTTGGCCAGTTCCAGCGCGGGCGGGTGCGCGGTCTGGAAGAACAGGTTGTAGTACGGCAGTTGCCTCATCTGCCGGCTGGCGACGTCGGCCAGCTCATCGCGTCCATAGCCCACCGCCACGCACCACAGCCCCGCCATGCCATCGAGAATCTTGTGCCCTTCGCTGTCCCAGAGGTACACGCCCTTGGCCGAGGTGATGATGCGCGGGCCTTTCTCGGCCAGTTGCCGAACATCGCTGAACGGGGCCAGGTGGTGGTCGCGGCTCATGGCTTGCCAGGCGAGGGTCTGCGAATTGTGCTCACTCATTGACTTCACTCCATCAGGTTGCGCAGCCGTGCTGCGCAGGTACTTTTTTGTAATTGGTAAAGATCGCTGTCAGGCGGTCTTCAACAGCATCTGGCGCAGTACCGAGCGATGCCGGCAGGCCTTGCCAAAGGATTGGAAGATGGTCAGGTAATGCGGGTTGTCCATGACCTGGTACTCGGGGTGCCATTGCACGGCCAGGGCAAAACCCTTGCTGTTCTCGACCGAAATCGCTTCCACCAGGCCATCGGGCGCCAGCGCCTCCACCCTCAGCCCGGGGGCCAGTACATCGATGCCCTGGCCGTGGATGGAATTGACATCGATGATCGCCGGCAAGCCCATGCGGTCGAGCATGCCGCCTGGCTCTATATGCAGGGCGTGACGCGGGCCGTATTGCTTTTCGATGGGCTCACCCTTGCTTTCGCGGTGGTCCATGAACATGCCGGTCTCGTGCACCTTCTGGTGCAGGGTGCCGCCCAGCGCCACGTTCATTTCCTGAAAGCCACGGCAGATGCCGAGCACCGGCACGCCGGCGGCGATGGCCGCACGCATCAGCGGCAATGTGCTGGCATCCCGCAGCGGGTCGTGATGGGTACCTGCTGCACTGGCCGGGCCGTTGTAGTGGAATGGTTCGATGTTGGACGGCGAACCGGTGAAGATCAGCCCATCCACCACATCGAGAATATCGGCGCTGTCCATCAGGTCGGCGAGGCTGGGTATCACGATGGGCAGCCCACACGCTGCCTTGGCCGCCGCGCGCGCGTACTTCTCGCTGATGGTCTGGGTTGCATGCAGCTCGATCATGCTGGTGCATGCGGTAATGCCGATAACGGGCACACGTGGCATATCTTCCTCCGGCAAATCCCTATTGCGCGTTGTGTTGAAACGGTAGAAACGGAGGGTGCAGCGGCGCTGCCCCAACCTCGGCACCTACAGGAACCAGCGGTATTCGCGGGCATCGATGTGGCGCATGAAGTCCAGTTGCTCCTGGTATTTGTTTTCGCAGTAGACCATCACGAATTCACTGCCCAGGCCTTTGTTCACGTCCGGGTGGTGACGCATGGCCGCCAGGGCACTGAAAGCATCCTTGGGGAACTCGATACCGCTCTGGCGGTTGTCGTTCAGCGGGGCGATGGGCTCGACGCCACGCTCCAGGCCATGCTCCATCCCGGTCAGGATGGCCGCCAGCACCAGGTACGGGTTGGCATCGGCACCGGCGAGGCGGTGTTCGATGCGCAGGTTGCGCGGGTCGGACTCGGGGATGCGAATACACGCATCGCGATCTTCGAAACCCCAGCTGGCCTTGCTCGCCGCGTTGACCATGGCGCCGTAACGGCGGTAGGCATTGTGGTTGGGGGCGAATATCGGCATGCAGTGCGGCAGCAACTCCAGGCACCCTGCCACCGCATGGCGCAGCTTGCGCTGGTCATCGCCGGCCAGGATGTTGTTGCCGGCGTTGTCGTACAGGCTGACGTGCACATGCATGCCGCTGCCCGGCGCGTCGAGGTACGGCTTGCTCATGAAGCTGGCTCGGTAGCCGTGCTTCATCGCGATACCGCGGGTACTGCGGCAGAACAGCGCCGACCAGTCGGCCGCGCTCATGGCATCGTCGCTGTGCGAGAAGTTGATCTCGAACTGGCCTGGGCCCAGCTCCGCGGTGATGACGTTTGCCGGCACGCCCTGCTCGTTGGCGCCATCGACCATCTCGTGCAGCACCGGTGCGAAGCGCGACAGCCGCTCGATATGCATGTTCGGCTGATCGTCGTGATCGTCGGTCGCCTTGTCGCGTGGGTACTGTGGCAGGCCGTTATCGAGTTTGCGGTCGAACAGGTAGAACTCCAGCTCGAAGGCTACCACCGGGCGAATGCCACGGCTGGCCAGGCGCTGGATCACCCGGGCCAGCACTTCACGGGGCTCGAACTCGATGGGCTTGGCGGTGCCGTCGGAGGTGATGAGCATCTGCGCGATCGCTTCCTTTTCCCAGCGCACCGGCTTGAGGGTACCCGGCACCAGGCGGCGGGCGGCATCCGGGTCACCATCGGCGAAGCAGTAGTCACCGATTGGGTAGAGGCCACCCTGGGTGCCCAGCAGCACGCAGTTCTGCGGCAACTTCAGCGGCGCGCCGGCTGCAACTTTTTCCAGCATGTCCATGGGATAGCGCTTGCCGTAGAAGTGCCCGGGGATATCCAGGGCAATCAGGTCGACATAACGTATTTCTGGGTATTGCGCTCGGAACGAGCGCACTTCAGTCAGCAGATCCGGAAAGACGACACTCATCTTCTTGTCCTTGTGAGGTGTACGAATTCAATTGAAGACCCAGAGCACGCGGGTGGTTTTTTCCGTCAGGTTGGCGTAACGGAACTGCGCGTGGGGGTGCAGCTGGAAGCAGTCGTTGGCCTGCAGGGTCACGGCGTCGCCGTGGTCCAGCCAGACCGTAAGTTCGCCTTCGAGCACGAAACAGCCCTGCTCGGAACGGTCGGTCAGGTACAGCTCGCCACTGCTGGCGCCTGGCTCGAGATGGCTGTCGAGCATGGAGAACGCGCCGCCGATGGTGGGCGAAGCCAGCACATCGGTGATGCCCGACTCGAGGTACAGCGTGCGCCGCTCGTGGGGGCGCGTGACCCAGCTGACGCTACGGGGCTTGCTCAGGTTGTAGAAATACGCGGTGGATACGCCGAGCGCTTCACTGATGGCGGTAAGGTCCGCCACGGTCGGGCGCGAAACCCCGCGCTCCACCTGGGACAGGAAGCCGACCGAGCGGTTGATGCGCTCGGCCAGTTCGCCCAGGGTCAGGTTCTTGAATTTGCGCAGGTCGTGAATAAGGATCGCGAGGGCTTCAACCTCTTCGTGCATCTTCATCGATTGAGACTGCCGTGAAATTTTTAGAGTTATTTTTCATGAAAAATTACATGAAAAATTTCACGAGTCAAGCCGAAGCTGAAAATGGGAAGCCGCGAATGGAGATGTGGGGGGCAACAAGTAGCGAAGAGGCGTAACGAGAAAAGTACCTTGAAGCCCTCAGGACGCGAGGGCCTGCGGACGCTGCCGTACCGGCATTTCATAGCGGTGCGGTTGCTGCCAGGCCAGCTGTGCCTGGACATCGGCCGCGGCATCCATCACCTTCTGCGCCCAGTTCTCGTCCTTGGGGCACACCACCACTACGCGAAAACCGTGGTCGACGCCTTCCAGCCGCACGCCTTCGGAATCATCGACATGCAGGTCGATATCGAAGGCCGAGGGCAGCTTCGAGGGGGCATTCTCAAGCCCGTTCACGGCCAGGATATGCTGGTGCCGGTCACTGTTGACCACGCCATCGACACGGATACCGTAGAGCATCAGCCAACGGCGGATGTAGGACGGCGTGCGCCCCGACGAGGTGTAGATCCAGATGCTGCAGCCCTGGCGGCGCAGGTCGCGGATCAGCGAGCGCGTGCCACTGCGCAGGGGTTCACCCAACCAGCGGTGGATGAACGCCGGCAGCTTGCTGTCCTCGGCGGCGGCGTGGTCGGCCTGGCAGGCCAGCGTGTCGTCGATATCGAACGAAATGCGTACCTGCGGGCGATTGAACGTGCGCTCGAGGGCTTGCCGCCCGCGCTGGAACAGAGAAGTGCTTTGCATCAGCGGCACCTCTCGCGCACAGGCATGGATGTGCCGCCCAAGAAGAACTTGCCGGGCTCGGGCGCGTGCGCTTCAAGGAAAGCTGCATACTTTTTCTTGATCTTGGGTAGTTCGTACAAAGCCTTGACACCATGCTTGGCAGAGTTGCGTATGACCGAGGACGGGTTGAAGTAACCCTCGGCGTTGTCCAGCGACAGCACGAATGGTGGTAGCCCCGCGCGCATCAGCAAGTAGCTGACAATGAGCGAACCCGTGCGGTTGTTGCCCTCGATGAACAGCTGCGGCTTGCTGAGAATTCGAACGTAGACACCCGCCGCGCGCTTCCAGATCGAGTCGCTGCCATACGAGCAATACCAGTTGTAGAGGTCCTTGATGCCACCCTCCACATTGTTGAAAAAGTGCGCCTCGGTCGCCGCCAGGTGCGGGGCAAACTCCCGCCGGCGTGCCGGGTCGTTGCCGCACAGCACGGTGGCATTGATCTCCAGCATCAGGTTCAACTGCTGAAGGTCGAAAAGGTCGACACCCCGGGCGACATAGTCGTCAATCAGGGCATAGCCTTCAACCACATTCAGCAGCACCTCGTCGGTAAACGGATCCCGCGGTTCGGTGAAATGCTGGCTGAGTTCGGCAAAGCGGGCCTGCACCTCACGCAGTGCGCGCTCTACCGCTGGCAGATCAAGACGACGCGTCGCTGGCATTGGAAATCCCTGGTAACACTTACGGAAGGTAATGCGGCCGGGTGTTGCTGCCTTCCTGACGGCAACACCCGGCCACCCTGGCACGAACGGCCTCAGCTGAACTTGCCGCTGATGTAGTCGGCGGTCAGCTGCTCACGCGGGTTCTGAAAAATCTGCGTGGTCGGGCCCATCTCGACCAGGTAGCCGGTACGGGTGCCCTTGGAGATGTCGACCGAGAAGAACGCGGTGGTGTCGGCCACACGAATAGCCTGCTGCATGTTGTGGGTCACCAGGGCGATGGTGTAGTCCTTCTTCAGCTCGACCATCAGCTCTTCCACCCGGCGGGTGGCAATCGGGTCGAGTGCCGAGCAGGGTTCGTCCAGCAGCAGCACTTCCGGCTCGGTGGCGATGGCGCGGGCAATGCACAGGCGCTGTTGCTGGCCGCCGGACAGGGCCAGGCCGCTGACCTTGAGCTTGTCCTTCACTTCGTCCCACAGCGCGGCGCCCTGCAGGGCGTGCTTGACGCGGTCGCCGATGTCGCCCTTGTAGCGGTTCAGGCGCAGGCCGAAGGCGACGTTGTCGAAGATGCTCATCGAGAACGGGTTGGGCTGCTGGAACACCATGCCGATGTAGCGGCGCACCACCACAGGGTCGACGCCCTTGCCGTAGACATCCTGGCCCAGGAAATGTACATGGCCTTCGAAGCGGAAGCCCTTCACCAGGTCGTTCATGCGGTTGAGGCTACGCAGCACGGTACTCTTGCCGCAGCCGGACGGCCCGATGAAACCGGTGATCTCGTTCTTCCTGATCGGTACATGGCTGTCGCGAACGGCCATGAAATTGCCGTAGAAGATCTTGTCCAGCTTGCAGTCCATGACGATGGGGGCTTCGCTGACCACGGGAGCGGCTTTTGGCGCAGTGGATACGTTCAAGGTCGGATGCTCCCTTTCTCAATACTTGGGCTTGCCGAATACTCGGCTCAGAATGTTGATTACCAGCACGATCATCACCAGTACCAGCGAGGCCGCCCAGGCGAGCTCGAGCTGGTTGTCGAATGGCATGCCGGAGAAGTTGTAGATCAGTACGGCGAGCGAGGCCGTCGGGTTCATGACCGCCAGGTCGCCGTCATGCAGAATCCAGTAGTTGCTGAACAGCGCGGTGAAAAGCAGCGGCGCGGTCTCGCCGGCGGCACGGGCCACGGCCAGCATGACCCCGGTCAGGATGGCCGGCAGGCCGGTGGGCAGGACGATTTTCCAGATCACCTGGGCACGGGTGCAGCCCATGCCGTAGGCGGCATCCTTCATGATCTTGGGCACCATCTTCATCGACTCTTCAGCGGTCAGCACGACGATGGGCAGCATCAGTACCGCCAGGGCCACACCACCTGCCGGTGCGGAGTAGGTGCCGGTGGTCATCACCACCAGGGCGTAGGCGAATACGCCGGCCAGGATCGACGGCAGGCCGGTGAGCATCTTGGCGGCGAAGCGTGCGGCGTTGGCCAGCTTGCTATCCGGGCCGAGCTCGGCCAGGAACACCGCAGCCAGGATACCGACCGGCACGGCGATGGCAGCCGCGATGCCGACCATGACGAAGGTACCGGCCATGGCGTTGCCAAAGCCCCCGCCCATCTCGAAGCCGGTGGGTGGCAGCTCGGTGAACACTTCCAGGTTGAGGCGTGCACCGCCACGGGTGATCAGCATGTACAGCACGGAAATCAGCGGCACGCTGGCCACCAGAGCCGCGAACCATGCCAGCGTGGTCAACACCAGGCTGCGCAGGGAACGCCCTTCCAGCTTGCGCTGCAGGCTGGGCAACGCATTTGCAGGGGTAGTGAGGTTGGTCATTATTTGTTACCCCGCTGGGCGTAGAGCATGATCATCGAGCCGAGCACGTTCACCAGCAGGGTGATGAACATCAGTACCAATGCGGCATACATCAGCACCTCGATCTCGTTCGGGCCGGCCTCCGGGAAGTTCAGGGCCAGCAAGGCCGCCAGCGTGTTGGCCGGGGCGAACAGGGACAGCGAAATGTTGTTGGCATTGCCCACCAGCATGGCCAGCGCCATGGTTTCACCCAGCGCACGGCCCAGGCCGAGCACCAGCGAACCGAAGATGCCGGTGGCTGCCGATGGCACCATTACTTTGAGGATGGCCTCCCAGTGGGTGGCGCCCAGGCCGTAGGCGGCCTGCTTGGTCTTCATCGGCACGCTGGTCAGGGCATCCTGCGAAACGGCGGCGATGGTCGGCAGAATCATGATCGCCAGCACCAACGCGGCAGGCAGCAGCCCGGGCCCGCTCAGCGAGGTGCCGAAAAAGGGAATCCAGCCCAGCTCGCTGTTCAGCCAAGTGGTCAGCGGGCGAATGGCCGGGATGACCACATAGATCCCCCACAGGCCGTAAACGACGCTGGGGATGGCAGCCAGCAGCTCGACGATGGTGCGGAACACCGCCGCCAGCCTGGCCGGGAGGAAGTCCTGGGTGAGGAAAATGGCCATGCTGACGCCGAAGAAACCGGCGATCAGCAAGGCGATCAGGGCGCTGTAGAGCGTGCCCCAGATCGCTGGCAGAATACCGTACTTGCCTTGGTTGACGTCCCAGACACTGCCGAACAGCACGTCAAAGCCATGCTTCTCGATGCCAGGCAGTGCCTTGCGGCCCACTTCGTAGACCAGCGCGAAGACCAGCGCCAGCACCAGTACCACACCGATGCGTGCAAGCGCACGGAAGGTGCGATCAACCAGGAAGTCTTTCGCAGACGGTGGCTGGCACGCGGAGTCGGGGTTAGCCGGGATGGCAAAAGGAGTGTTCATTGGCAAGTTCCGGGACAGAGGGCAAACCCACCCGGCATGGTCGCCAGACCACACCGGGAGCGCCTGGGCGTGTTACTGGATGTTGGCGGACGCTTTGCGTACCTGTTCGACAACCGACGGTGGCAGCGGGATGTAGCCCATCGAGTCGGCGATCTTCTGGCCTTCGGTCAGGCTGTACTCGACCATTTCGCGCATGGCCTTGGCCTTGGCCGGGTTACCGTTGTCCTTGCGGAAGATCATCCAGGTGTAGGAGGTGATCGGGTAGGACTTGGCACCATCCGGGTCAGGCAGCCAGGCCACCAGGTTTTCCGGCATGTTCACCGCTGCCAGCGCCTCGGCACCGCTCTCGGCGTTCGGCACGACGTATTGGCCGGCCTTGTTCTGCAGCTGGGCGAAGTCGACCTTGGCCAACTTGGCGAAGCCGTATTCGATGTAGCCGATGGCGCCTGGAGTCTGGCGAACCGTGGCGGTTACGCCGTCGTTCTTCGGCGACTTGATGAACTTGTCGCTGGCCGGCCAGTTTACGGTGTTGCCTTCACCCAGCGCTTGCTTGAAGTCAACGTTGATGGCCGACAGGTGCTTGGTGAACACCGCGGTGGTACCGCTGGAGTCGGCACGCACGACCACGGTGATCGGGGTAGCTGGCAGTTTCAGCTCGGGGTTGGCAGCGGCGATCTGCGGGTCGTTCCACTGGGTGATCTTGCCGAGGAAGATGTTGGAGTACACATCGCGCGGCAGCTTCAGCCCTTTAGGGTTGCCTGGCAGGTTGTAAGCCAGGACGATTTCACCGGCGGTCATTGGCAGCAACTGCACGCCCTCGCCAACCTTGGCGATTTCTTCGGCTTTCATTGCCGAGTCGCTGGCGGCGAAGTCGACGGTCTTGTTCAGAAAGTCCTGAACACCCGCCCCGCTCCCCTTGGACTGGTAGTCAACGGTGACACCGTCGGTTTCCTTGCTGAAGGCCTTGAACCAGGTCAGGTAGATCGGTGCCGGGAAACTTGCGCCGGAACCGGTCAGGCGGACGTTCTCTGCGGCAAAGGTTGCCGAAGTGGCGCAAAGAGAAACGGCAACGGCGAGTGCAGCGGACTTCATCAGGCGTATCATCGAAAAGCGCTCCGTGTGATGGCCGGCACACTTTGCAGCAGCAATGTTACAGCTTTGTGACCAATGAATGGCAGGCCGCACGGTAGAGCCGTCTGGCGGCGCCATCACGGCAACATCAGGGGCCAGAGCCCTGGAGCGGTTCCTGTCTCAACCCTAGGGCCTCGATGTGTCGGTTGAATGACAGTTTCCGGCGGCAGCGGGTTTCCTGACACCACTCGTCCATTACCGGGCACTCTGGCGTTGCCCCGGCATTCAACCGCTCATGCAAACCAGACGGGAGAGAATGCCATGCCACGCGGCGACAAGGACAAATACACCGACAAGCAGAAGCGCAAGGCCGAACATATCGAGGAAAGCTACGAAGAAAAAGGCGTGCCGAAAGACCAGGCCGAAGCGCGCGCCTGGGCCACCGTCAACAAACAGTCCGGGGGTGGCGAGAAGAAAGGAGGTTCGGGTAAGGCCACATCTTCCAGCGAGAAGAAAACCGCCCGCTCGGACTCGGCCAAACGGGCTGCCAAGTCACGCCAGGGCCATTCCCGCACCTCGGGCAGTTCCCTGGAAACCCAGACTAAGCAAAGCCTGATGAAGGAAGCGCGCAGCAAAGACATCAAGGGGCGCTCCACCATGACCAAGGTACAATTGGTGGAAGCGCTCAAGCACGCATGATGCGAGCCTCAACCATCCGCAGAGTCGCGCCAGCCCCGGGTAAGGCGCGATCCCTGTGGGAGCGGGTTCACCCGCGAAGAATGCAACGCAGTGCCTGGCACCGGCTGCGCCGGTGTTCGCGGGTAAACCCGCTCCCACACCGACCGTACAAGCTTCAAGATCCTTGGCCGAAGCCATGGCCTTTACAGAAATGGCACCAACCCTAGGCCAGGCGCAATCCCTGTGGGAGCGGGCGCGCCCGCGAAGAATGCAACACGGTGCATGGCACCGGCTGCGCCGGTGTTCGCGGGCATGCCCGCTCCCACACCGACCGTGCAAGCTTCAAGATCCTTGGCCGAAGCCATGGCCTTTACAGGAATGACACCAACCCCTAGGCCAGACGCCATCCCTGTGGGAGCGGGTTCACCCGCGAAGAACGCAACACAGTACATGGCACCGGCTGCGCCGATGTTCGCGGTTCAAACCCCATACACACAAATGGTGCATGCCTTGAAAATTGAGCAAAGTCAGTTGCCCCCACATACAAACACAATGCCACTGCGAGACTAGCAGCCAGACTGCGTCACCAGGCAAAAGAACTCACCACCTTCACTGCGATAACTACGCAAAAGCCCAGCAAGCAAACAACCCCTATGCCATAAAGCACCGTGCGCCACGGCTGCACCCCTGCCAAATAAGCCCATGTGTGCAGGACCCTGGCAAAGGTGAACACGATGCTCAGCCAGACGATCGGCCCCGCCGCTGTGTCGAGGGCAATGGCGAGCCCGCAGAGAGCGAAGAATGCTGGGATATTTTCCAGGTCGTTGGCCCAAACCCTGGCGGCACGAGCTACCTCCGGCCGCTCCGCTTCCTGCGCGTTTCGCTTGAAAACAGCGGCATCCTCCACGTTTGTGAAAGCCACGAATCGCAAGCGGTAATAGCCCTGATAACACGAGACTACAAACATCTTGAAGAACAGCACCACAACGCACAGCGCGTATACAGCCAAGGCACTGTTCACGGATGACGCTCCCCGGCAACGCCGCTGGCCACCAGATGGAGCAGATGACCCAGCGAAACGACTACGGCTTTCAGCCGCACTGCATCGAGTAGAAACGGTTCCAGCAACACCAACGCACAGATACGCAAGCCCATCGTCCTCTCCTGAGTAGGGTTTCCCGGCAAGGTAGTGATAGGGTTGTCTGCGCTCAATGACCTGTGAGGTCATGGACACTTTACTCACGGACGATCAGGGTCAACGCATGAGCCATCAACTGTTCCACCGGAAAAGCCCTGCGCCGCTGACCTCGGCAGGCCAACATGTGCGCCTTCTGCGCCAGCAAGCCGGGCTCAGCCAGCTTGAGCTTTCGCTGCTGGCAGGCCTGTCGCAGCGTCATCTGAGCTGCGTGGAGACAGGGCGGGCCAAAGCCAGCCCCAGCACACTGCATGCCCTGCTTTCAGCCCTTGGCGCGCCACTGGAACACTGCAACGAAGTGTTCGTCGCGGCCGGGTACGCCCCCCGGTACGCAGCCTCGCCGCTCGATGCTCCTGAATTGGCCTTGGTGCATGGCGCCATCGAGCACATCCTGCAGGCAAACAACCCCGCACCTGCGATCGTCATCGACAGCGACTGGAACGTCATCGCCGCAAATGCGAGCACCGGCTTGCTGTTGGCGATGGTGGGCATTCCCACACACGCGGCGTCAGGCCTCAATCTGTTGGAAACCCTGCTTCACCCCGGCGGCCTGGGGGACCATCTGGCCAACGCAGCGCAGATCCGCGCCGTTGCCTGGCAACGCGCATCCAGGGAAGCCGCCAGCAACCCTGCGCTGGCAAGGCGCTTGCGCGACCTGCCCACCCCATCCACCTCCACGCAGGCGACAAGTGCCACGCCGGTGCTGCTGACACGTGTGAACACCCCGGAAGGTGAACTGAGGTTTCTGTCCACCTTCACCACCTTTGGCATGCCGCTGGACATCACCGTGGAATCGCTGCGCATCGAGCATCTGATTCCTGCCGACCCGCAGACTCGGCAAAGAATGCTGGCGGCGTTCGAACAGGGCTATCCGCCGGGTTCGCCTCTGCGCGGGTAAACCTGCTCTACCAAAAGGCAGCCGCCGGCCTTGAGGTGCGCAAAAGTGGTCAGCTCGAGCTCGGAGCCTCACTTCATTGACGCACATCAAGCCGCCGGGCCGGGTTCGCGCGAGGATGGTTGTCAGCAAGGAACGTCTCGACAACCGCCATGCGCCGTGCTCAAGGCTATCGCCATCGATCACCGTGCGCGGCTTTGGACAAGGAGCCCCACATGAGCCAACTCAACCACGTACTGGTAGCCACCGACCTGTCCACCTCCGCCCGCAATGCGGCAGAGCGCGCTGCGTACCTGAGCAAGGCGCAACAGGCATCACTGGACCTGCTGTACGTTGCCAACCCGGCCCCCTTCGAGCGCCTGAAGCAACTGATCGCACCCGGTGACGATCTGCTGAAGCGCGTACTGGATACCGCTGGCGAAAAAATTCGCGCACTGGCTGCAATGCTGTTCCAGCGCCATGACATCGCCGCTGGCGTACAGGTCGCGCACGGCTCGGTGACCACGGAGATCACCCGTGTGGTGCAGGATAAACGCAGCGATCTGCTGGTATGCGGGGCGAAGGGCCAGAGCGTGGCGCGGCGCCTGCTGCTGGGCTCAACCGTGCAGAAAATGCTGAACCACATGCCCTGCCCTTTGCTGGTGGTCAAACAGGCGCCACGCGATGCGTACCGGACCTTGCTGGTTGCAGTCGATTTTTCGCCTTCGTCACTGCGCTCGATCGAACTGGCAAAAGCCATCGCCCCACAGGCCGAGATCATTCTGTTGCATGTGTACGAAGCGCCATTCGAAGGCAGCATGCGCTTTGCTCATATCGACCACGACACCCTTGCACACTATCGCAATGTCATCCGCAAGGAGGCGGTGAAGCAACTCGCGGCCTTGAGCGAAACCGCCGGAGTGGCAGATGCTCGGCAAATCGTGGTGCATGGCGACCCTGGCTGGCGGATTGCCGAGCAGGAACAAGAGCTGGAATGCGACCTGATCGTAGTCGGCAAGCAAGGGGAAAGCGCGCTTGAAGAGCTGCTGATAGGCAGCGTCACCAAGCATGTGCTGAACGAATCCCAGTGCGATGTGCTGGTCTCGCCATAGGATGCAAGTGATGTGGAGGACGCCTGCGTGTCCTTCGCGGACAAGCCCGCGTTCATAGAAACACATGACTCATTGGTTAAGTGAGGTTTTGTAGGAGCAGCCTTGTGCTGCGAAGAGGCCGGGACAAGCAATACAAAGGCTTTGTCAGTACCGGCCTCTTCGCAGCACAAGGCTGCTCCTACAATGGACGCTTCAAACGAGCAATATTTGTTCTCTGCGCTCCCATCCAACAGCGGGCGCTCTGCGCAAGGCGTTTCATCGATTGCGCTGATGATTACTATCGAGCGACCCGCATGTTGGCCTGGCAAAACCGTCCCCTATAATCGCCAGCACATTTCCCCCGCTCCTTGCGCCTGCTTCAGGCGCCATCCCTCTCTTGGAATCCAATATCATGCCAAGTGCCAGCCAGGCCCCTCGCGGCCTTCCCGAACATGATCAACAAAGCGTCAGCCAGCAGTGGCTGGCAATCCTTTCGGTCGCCGTCGGCGCCTTCGCCCTGGTGACCAGCGAGTTCCTGCCGGTAGGCGTACTCAACGATGTCGCCAGCGACCTCGGCATCAGTGCAGGCCACGCCGGCCTGATGGTCACCCTGCCCGGCATCATGGCCGCCCTCGCCGCCCCATTGCTGTCGGTGGGCATTGGCGCCCTGGACCGTCGCTACCTGCTGATCGGCCTGACGCTGATCATGATCATCGCCAACGCGGTGGTGGCCTACGCCAGTGACTTCAATCTGCTGCTGTTCGGCCGCGTGCTGCTGGGCGTGAGCATTGGCGGCTTCTGGGCGACGGCCATTGCCCTCAGCGGCCGCCTGGCGCCCAAGGGCGTGGGCGTAGCCCAGGCCACCTCGATCATCATGGTCGGTGTAACCCTGGCCACCGTGCTGGGCGTGCCGGTAGGCACCTGGTTGAGCGGCCTGATGGGCTGGCGCATGACCTTCCTGGTAACTGCGCTACTGGGCGTACCGGTGCTGCTGGCGCAGATCCTGTTGCTCCCGCGGCTCAACCCGGACAAGGCCATTCGCATCAGCGACCTGCCGGCCCTGTTCATCAACCCACAGGCGCGGGTTGGCCTGATCGCCGTGTTGCTGATCGGCCTGGCCCATTTTGCTGCATACACCTATGTAGCCCCCTTCTTCAAGCAAAGCTCCGGCTTCGATGGGCCTACCATTGGCTCGTTGCTGCTGCTTTATGGCGTGGCCGGGGTATTCGGCAATATCTTCGCCGGTTTCGCCGCCAATCGCAGCGTACGTCACACCCTGCTGCTGGTAGCGCTGATGATCGGCACCAGCACGGCCCTGTTCCCCCATTTCGCCACCGGCATGACCGGTGCCGCGATGCTGATCGGGTTGTGGGGCTTCGCCTTCGGCGCGTTCCCCGCCTGCGCCAGTATCTGGATGTTCGTCGTCGCGCCCAAGGATGTCGAACGTGGCATGCCGCTGTTCGTTGCCATGTTCCAGGTGATCATTGCGCTGGGCTCGTTCTTCGGCGGGCGGATCGTCGACCAACTGGGCAGCTCGGTGCTGCTGAGCCTGGCCACGGCCCTGGTGGGCTGCGGTTTCGCTACGGTGCTGGTGTTGGGCCGTAATGTCAGCAACAGCCTGGCGGCGCAACCTGGCTGAGCAGCCCATCGCCGGCCAGCCAGCGCCTACAGGGACCGCGTAACTCTTGAAGTCTGCGCTGTACCTGTAGGAGCTGGCTTGGCGAGGACCGCAAAGCGGCCCCAGGGGTAATGAGAGGCATTGGGACGCACACTGATTTTTTACGCTCTTTTTACGGCTGAGCCGACACACAGAAGGAATACTGGGCGCGCGATGCTCAGGGATGGCATGCATATCTAACCGCCAGTCCAGAGAAGCCTTTCGTGAGCCAGTCCACCGTCATCGCAAATCAATCCGTTCCCGGCAAGTCCAACCCTATCGGCATGCTCGTCGCCGCTGTTGGCGTTGTGTATGGCGACATCGGCACCAGCCCGCTGTACACCCTCAAGGAAGTGTTCGCCGGGCACTATGGCGTGCAAGCCAACACCGCCGGTGTACTCGGTGTTCTGTCACTGGTGTTCTGGTCGTTGCTCTGGGTGGTGTCGCTCAAATACGTACTGTTCATCCTGCGTGCCGACAATCAGGGCGAAGGTGGCATCATGGCCCTGACCGCCCTGGCACATCGGGCGGCGGCTCCCTACCAGCGCCTGGGCAGGATACTGGTATTGCTCGGCCTGTTCGGCGCCGCGCTGTTCTACGGCGACAGCATGATCACGCCGGCGATTTCCGTGCTCTCGGCCGTCGAGGGCCTGCAACTGGCCTTCGACGGCATCGAACATTGGGTCGTGCCGCTGTCGGTGGTGGTGCTGGTGGCGCTGTTCCTTATCCAGAAGCACGGCACCGCGCGCATCGGCATCCTCTTCGGGCCGATCATGGTGCTGTGGTTCATCGTACTGGGTGCACTGGGCCTGCACGGCATCGTCCAGCGCCCGGAGGTGCTGCAAGCGCTCAACCCACTCTGGGCAGTGAAGTTCTTCGTGCTGCACCCGGGCATGGGGGTGGCGATTCTGGGCGCGGTGGTACTGGCGCTGACCGGCGCCGAAGCACTGTACGCCGATATGGGGCACTTCGGCCGCAAACCCATTGCCCGGGCCTGGTTCCTGCTGGTGTTGCCCGGGCTGGTGCTGAACTATTTCGGCCAGGGCGCACTGATCCTCGGCGACCCGCAGGCAGTGCGCA